>AUXO016601821.1_pt1 | contig 42610 bp, 34 predicted proteins | sample 768731 | NCBI WGS metagenome assembly AUXO01 (sample SAMN02715735, study PRJNA202380) | gut metagenome | biome: sheep rumen | host: Ovis aries | place: New Zealand: Palmerston North | reverse complement strand
AGAAATATATAGGTCCGTGGGATTTCATGGCAGGACTGCTTATAGTGCGTGAGGCAGGCGGCATGATTACGGACTTTCAAGGAGATGAAAACTGCCTGGAACAGAACTCCATTGTAGCTTCGAATGGTAGCGTTCATAAAGAATTAATTGAAAAAACAGAAAAATTTTCTTTTAATTTTTTGGAAATATAAAATATTTTTTTATATTTGCGGCGTTACCAACTTAAACAATCATGAAGAGCAAGGAATTGTACACGTTACGGCAGCAACTAGTTTCTGGCATCACTCGTGCGATAGGTCACCCCGCAAGAATTGCTATTTTGGAATACGTTTCAGAAAAGGGTGAATGCTATTTTGGAGATGTCGAGTCGGAAGTTCCTTTAGCAAAGGCTACCATTTCAAGGCATCTGAGTGATTTAAGAAATGCTGGATTGGTGAAAACAGAGACAGCTGGTCCTAGAACCAGGATTTGGATTCACAAACAAAATTGGGAGTTCGCGAGAAATGTTTTTAATGATTTTTTTTCAGAGAACTTCGAGAACATTAAGGCAGAGTAATTTCAATAGGAATTAGAAATTTGGCTTGATTAAAAGAAATTAATGGGATACGCGCACATCCATGCGGTATCCCGTTTTTTCTTGCTAATATAGATACAATGAAACAGAGAATTACTGGACATACGGAACTGATAGGCTTACTGGCCGACCCGATAAGAAACAGCAAGAGCCCCATGATGCACAATACGGCATTTGAGGCGCTGGGGCTGGATTATGTATATTTGGTTTTTGAGGTGGACAATTCCTCGCTGAAATCGGCAGTGGAGGGGCTCAAGGCCATGAAAGTGCGTGGATTCAACGTATCCATGCCGAATAAGGGAGCAATTCTTCAATATCTGGACAGATTATCTCCTGCAGCTAAACTGTGCTCTGCCGTGAATACGGTGGTGAACGAGGATGGAAAGCTGATGGGATACAATACGGATGGTATAGGGTTCATGGAGGCTTGCAAGGATGAGCAGATGGATATTCTGGGAAAGAAAATCACGGTTCTGGGTGCTGGAGGTGCTGCTACTGCTGTGTGTATGCAGGCTGCCCTGGATGGGGTGAAGGAAATCTCCATCTTCAATGGAAACGATGCATTCTGGCAGAAAGCTCTGGACAATGTGCGGAAGATCAACGAGCATACTTCTTGCAAGGCTCAGTGTTTTCCTCTGGAGGATACGGAGGCCCTACGCAGGGAAATAGCCGATTCTGCCATGCTAGTGAATGCTACGGGTTGTGGCTTCTGCCAACCGATAGGCCCTTGTCTCATCCCTGATGCCAGCTATCTGAGGAAAGAACTGATGGTGTTCGACGTGATTTATTCTCCGGAAGAGACACAACTGCTGGCATGGGCCAAGGAGGTGGGGTGCAAGTGTTCCAATGGACTGGATATGATGTTCTTCCAAGGGGCTGCTGCATTCAAACTGTGGACTGGTAAGGAGATGCCTCTGGATGTGGTTCGTGAAGTATTCAAAACATTATGAAGATATTACGCTGGCTAGATGAACATATAGAGGAAGTCCTGCTGACGCTTCTGCTCATCGGGATTTCCACGATAGTCATAGCCCAGGTGGCAGCCCGGTATGTCTTCAATAGTTCCCTGAGCTGGAGCGATGAACTGGCTCGGTATTTCTTAATCTGGTCTACTTTCCTCAGTGTAAGCTACTGCGTAAAGAAACGCATCTCTATCAAGATAGATCAGTTCCAGAACAGCCTGAGCAAACCCCTGATTCCCTGGGTGAAAATGCTTCGGCACACCATTGTCTTAGCGTTCTGCCTTATTATGCTTCCGTTTTCCTGGGAGTACGTGATGCAATCCGTTCACAACGGTTCCACCAGTTCGGCCCTTCAGGTTCCAATGTATTATATACAGTCGGCTCCCCTGGTGGGCTTCGGCTTGCTTACAATCCGAGTGATGCAAGCTTGGTACAGAGAATTCCGTCGCTCCTGGAGATACATGCTTTTAACCGTGCGTAGGCTGGCTTCACAACTGAAAGAAAAGGAGGGCGCCTCATGACACTGCTCATTTTGATTCTTTTCATCGTGATGCTTTGTCTGGCAGTGCCCATCGGTTTAGCTGTAGCTGGCACTTCCATACTACCATCTCTTATGTCGGATTCCTTCACGGTATCTGGAGTGTATATCCTTCGCTCCATGCTGGGAGGTGTGAATCAGACTACACTACTGGCTATTCCGCTCTTTGTGTTTTCTGGCATTATTATGGCACGAGGGAGTGTGTCCAAGAAGCTTTTCGATGTATTCGCTTATTTTATAGGGAACTATACGGCAGGTATTCCTTGTGCCTGTGTGGTAACTTGCTTGTTCTTTGGTGCTATTTCCGGTTCTGCTCCAGCTACGGTAGCTGCAGTGGGGAGCATGACGATTCCTGTGATGCTGGAAATGGGTTATCCTAAGAAATTTGCAGTAGCTCTAGTAGCAGTTTCTGGAGGATTAGGAGTGATTATTCCACCTTCCATTCCTTTCATCCTCTATGCGCAAACGTCTGGAGTTTCTGTTTCTGATATGTTTATAGCTGGTATAATGCCCGGTTTCTTCATCGCTTTTATTCTGATGGCTTATTCCTGGGTTTACTGCAGAGTGAATGGGGAGAACAAGAAGGCGATTCAAAAGGTGGTAGATGAACTGCATCAGAAAAGTTTTTGGAAGGTGATGGGAGATTCTATCTGGGCCCTGATTACCCCTGTGATTATTCTAGGGTGTATTTATACGGGAGTAACTTCACCTACAGAAGCAGCAGCTATAGCTGTGTTCTACTCACTGCTCATTTCTTTATTCATTTATAAGACCTTAAAGATAAACGAACTATGGGGCATTTTTGTGGAAGCTGTACGAACTTATGCTCCCATTATGTTTGTCTTGGCTGCATCGGTAGCCTTTTCCAGAATCCTAACCCTGATGCAAGTACCTCAACTGCTTTCTACGTGGATTACGAACGATTTCTCCAGCCTGATTATCATCTTGCTGGTTATCAATATCATTCTGCTGTTTGTGGGGATGGTGCTGGATACTACACCTGCCATTATTCTGCTCACACCTATCTTGCTTCCTGCAGCAATGGTGTTCGGGGTTAATCCCATTCATTTCGGTATCATCATGGTGGTGAACTTAGCTATAGGGTTCGTCACGCCACCAATAGGGGTGAATCTGTTTGTGGCTTCCTCCATTTCGGGTATTCCTATGATGGAACTGGCTCGGAAAGCTTATCCCATGATTATTCTATTCCTGATAGCTCTCTTGTTCATAACCTTTATACCTGCCCTAAGCCTATGTCTCGTATAACGTATCTTATCGTTTTGGTGTTCAGTTTCCTGATTTCATCGTGTGGAAGTAGGGGGCACAAGTATGCCTGGGTGCTGGCAACTGCTAGTCCGGAGAATACGGTTACCGGAATCTTTGCCAACACATTTGCGGAAAAGGTGGATGAACTTTCAGAAGGGAAATTGAAGCTGCAGGTTTATCATAATGCCGTGCTGGGAGGGGATGTGGAGCTTATAGAATCCTGCCAGAGCGGGGACATTCCGTTTGTGGTGCAGAACACTGCACCGGAGGTGAGCTATATGCCCCGACTTTGTCTGTTTGATTTACCGTGTGTATTTGAGGATATGGAGCAACTTCATGCCGTTCTGGATGATACGGTGTTCCAGCACAAAATTAATTCCATTTATCAGGATGCAGGATTTCATTTGCTAGGTTTAGCCGACCAACATTTCCGTGTGATGACTTGCAATGTGGATTTAAAATCCCTGGACGACTTCCGTGGCATTAAGATTCGTACAATGGAGAATTCTTTTCATATCGATTTCTGGAATGCCCTGGGAGCAAATCCCACCCCCCTGGCATTCTCTGAACTGTATGTAGCCCTGGAGCAGCACACGGTAGATGCACAGGAAAATCCCTACGAAGTAATCTGTTCCAATGCGTTCTATGAAGTACAGGATTATGTGATACAGACGAATCATCTTCCGCATTTACTGGCTCTGGTCACCAATCATCACTTCTATGAAAAGCTTTCAGCAGAGGAGAGGGCAATTGTAGATAGAGCTGCCTCGGAAGCTTCAGCCGTCGCTCGTGCAAAAGCAGCTGAGCGAGTATCAGCCCGTATGAAAGAGATAGAAGACTACGGATGCAAACTGGTACCTGTATCAGAGGAACTACACGATGAGATGAAAGAGAGGGCTTCGGCTTTATATGAGAAAATTAGGAATGTGGTTTCAGACGATGAACTTTTCCAGGCATATGTGAAGGGTGGGCTATGATGAATTCAGCCATTTTTATAGTTTCAGTCGGTTTTAGACAGAAAAAATTTGCTGGGTTAAGTCAATTTTGTAACTTTGTCGAAATTAGGTTTTAGAAATATCAGATGTTTGATTTTTTTAAGCTCTTAGATCAGGACTTGCTTCTGTATATCAACGGGAATCATATGGATTGGCTGGATTTTGTCATGTGGTGGCTTTCCAGCAAATTTTTATGGGTTCCTATGTACCTTTTTATGATATACTATTTGTATAAGCGTTATGGCAAATGGGCAGCGCTAGCCTTAGTAGCTCTCTTTTTCGTTAATTTCGGACTCTCTGATTACTTTTCTGGACATGTAATCCGGAATCTTATAGCCCGCCCACGACCTTCAAATCCTGAGAATATCCTTTCTCCTTTGATTCACTTGGTGAACAACTACCATGGTGGTGCGTATGGATTTCCTTCCAGTCATGCCTCAAATTCCATGTCCTTAGCCTTGCTCTATACGCTGATAGTCAGGAACAAATGGGCTGCCTATCTTTTATTTAGCTGGAGTTTCATTCATTCTTACACCCGCCTTTATTTAGGCGTGCATTATCCATCCGACATCATTACAGGATGGTGCTTGGGTGCATTGATAGCGTTATTTGTTTATTCTTTATACAGAGGCCTTACCAATCCTCATATTAAATGGAGTAGCTTAAGGTTGTTTTAAGCTCATGGCTGCTGCCCTTCAGGTTGGGGTAATAATCATATACACCATTTCGGAAATAATACATGTATTCCAGTTTGAACTTGATGTTCTTGCTAAGGTCGACATGTGCGTAGAAGGTGTTGGTCAGCGTAACAGAATATCCCTTATCACCCATCACAGAATTACTATGCGTCACTACATGTTTCGGGTCATATCCATTAAAGGTGAAGATCTGCATGAAGTAGAAATTGTTTCCCAAGGTTAGGTGGGAATTCATTCTAGCATGGATGTTCTCACGGATACTATAACCTGTACCAAAGTTGTACTTACGTTTAAATTCAGAAAACTGATCATGGATGCCAGAAAGTTTCTCACTGCAGTAATAGTCGGCTCCAGCAGAACCCATAGGAACAGCACTGACCAAGAGAAAATTACTGATAGGAGTCTTACCATTTTTCTCTGCATAGACACCTGCACCAAAACTAGCTGCTTCTGAAATGACAGGTAGAAAACCACCACGGAGATTCCCTTCCTTCCAGTAATCCTCCACATATTTATAGTTCTGGTAGAAGCCATAGTCGTAATCCCATCCATGTTTTCCACTTACCTGCTTGGAGAAGATTCGGCCTGTAATATCCAGCACACCAAAGGTAGGGTTCTGCGATGCCAAGTTCATGAGTGCATACACCCGGAAACGATCGAATGGATGTGTTTCACCACCATCGATGGCATTGAACTGATCTCCATAATCCAAGGTCATGTCCAGTGCTGGGATGTTTTGGTAATACTTCCGTCCGAACTCTGGGTGAGCTTTAAGTTCAGCAATATATCGATTTCCAATACCGATTTCAAAATGATAAGGTTTAGGTTCTACACGCTTTCCTTTATGGTCTGGGGTGTATCGGAACATCTCTCCAGAGAAGAAACGCTTGAAACCACGCACAGGGTTTAACAGAGTTCCCGAAAGCTCATGGAAGACACGCTCCAATCCACGTTTACTATTGTCGAACACCAAATCGGAAGCACGGTGGGTTACCTCACCGATAGCTGAGCCTCCGATACCCGTAGCAAAAAGATCATTGATTGCAGGACGATTGTTCTCACAGAACATTTCCCAAGACCAACTACCGATAAGAGGGTATAGTAGGGAGATACCATAACTCAAGCCATTGGCACGAGCCGCATTATAGAACAAGGAACCATGATACGGATGACTGAACATGTTCCCGGAGAAAGAGTCGTCATCCCATTCCCATCCCAGACGGAAGTTTCGTTTAATATCATGCTTAGAAACCCGAGCCCATTCACGGCTTCCCACATAATAATCGAATCCCACCACTAAGGCATTAATGCTTATATCTTCGGCTAGAGCAAGGTATGGTCTAGGTTTGATTTTTACTAACGTATCGGTTTTAGAAAGCATCTGCAGACGCATTCTATATCCAGTGATGGAATCAGTGAATATACTATCAGGAAGCACCTGTGAAAAGGCGCATTGACAAGATATGAATAAAGATATAAATACAGATATTATTTTCAAGGCTAAAGTCATTTTTAAATTCGGGTGCAAATTTCGCTATTTTTTTTGAAAGTAGAAATACTCATTTGTAATGATAGTTGTTCCATTTTTCTTTTTGCAAAAAAAATAAGGCTGATTCCCGAGAACCAGCCTTACTTTTATGTATATGTGATTATTTTTCAAGGCACTTGTCCAGTTCAGCACAGATGGCTTCCTTATCCATTTTCTGGCCAATGAATACCAGTTTCTGCATACGGTCACCATAAACTGGATCCCAATCTTTCTTTACCTGAGGTTCCTGAATGAAGAGTTGTTCCAATTCATTCTTAGGCATGGTAGCATACCATCGACCTGCATTTCTCAGTGTAAACTGACGACCAGCCTGCTCAAATACCTGACAGATGTCATAGTCGGTTTTGAAGTAGCACATACCCTTGGCACGAATCACGCTTTTAGGCCATCTCTTTGCCACGAATTCATCGAATAAGCTTAGGTTGAATGGCTCTCTACGGCAATATACAAATGTTCCGATTCCGTATTCTTCAGCTTCTCCTTCATCGTGATGGTGATGATGGTGATGGTGCTCATGATGGTGATGCTCATGTTCATGCTCTTCATCATCGTCATCATCATCATCGTGATGGTGGTGATGCTCATGATGATCATCATCGTGGTCATGGTGATGATGTTCTTCGTGTTTGTCCTCGTCGTCGTCATCATCGTCATCTTCGTGATGACCTTCAACTTCCTGAACCCAGGTGGCAGATAAAGCCACTTCATCGAAATCGAATCCATGGGTGTTGATCAGTTCATCAAGATCTACATCACAATAGTTGGTTTCTATGATTTTAGCTTTTGGCTGAATAGCCCTGATAATCTGTTTCAAGTAATCCAGTTCTTTCGGGTCTACATCGTTAGCCTTGTTGAGCAGAATCATGTTACAGAACTCAATCTGCTGGATGACCAGGTTTTCAAGATCCTCTTCATCCAGATTTTTCTTCTTCAGATTATCTCCGTTTCCAAATTCATCTTTCATTCGAAGAGCATCGACTACAGTAACGATGCTGTCCAGTTCTGGGATACCTTCCAAAAGAGACGCTGGCATGAGGTCGGGCATTCCACAAATGGTTTGTGCGATAGGAGCAGGCTCACAGATACCAGAAGCCTCAATTACGATATAATCGAAACGGTGCATTCCCATGAGGTCGTTCAACTGCTGGACAAGATCCATCTTTAATGTGCAGCAGATACAACCATTTTGTAGTGGAACCAGATTATCATCAGCTTGATTGACTATACCTTCTTTCTGAATCAATGAAGAGTCTATGTTTACTTCACCAATATCATTGACAATAACTGCGAATTTAATACCTTTTTTGTTGGCCAGAATTCGGTTCAACAGGGTAGTTTTACCACTGCCAAGATAACCGGTAAGCAACAAAACTGGCACATGATCTAATACTTTCATAATGTTATATATGTTATATTTTAATTTCGGATGCCAAAATTACATTTATTTTCCCTATCTTACAATTATTGTGCCAAAAAAGAGGGTGAACCTCTAAAGATTCACCCTCTGAAAGAATTAATAAAGTTCTGTTCTTACTTCATTACAATTTCCTCAACTGGCTTAGCTGGAAGCAATGCCTTGTTTGCAGGATAGCTCTTACCCTTTACGGTAACAGAACCTGTAGCGCGAATATCTTCAACGCTTGCACCAATACGTACAGTGTACTTACCAGCAGCTGTTTCGTATGCAGAAGTAGCCTCATTGAATGAAGACAGATAGTAGTTGTCTACACTCATAGTCAGAGTCTGGCTTTCACCTGGCTGCAACTCACGAGTCTTAGCAAATGCCTTCAATTCCAAAGCTGGCTTATCCAAACCACCTGCAGGAGCAGTTACGTACATCTGAGCAGCTTCACGACCAGCAACCTTACCTGTATTCTTGATAGTGATAGTAGCAGTAATACCACCATCCTTGTTAGTCTTGAATGTAGGAGCGCTGTAAGAGAAAGTAGTGTAGCTCAAACCATAACCGAATGGATAAGATACTTCCTTACCAGCAGTTTCGAAATAACGATAACCAACCCAGATACCCTCTGAATAGTTAGTATAGTCAATGTCCTTACGAGGCTGCTGATTACGTGGGCCAAAGAAACCACGAGCCTGCTGTGGCTGACCATCGTATGGGAAGTTGTAAGTAGATGGGTGATCATAGATAGTCAAAGGCCAAGTCATAGACAGCTTACCAGAAGGATTAGCCTTACCTACGAGGATATCAGCAACAGAGTTACCAACTTCCTGACCTGGAGTCCAAGCGCAAAGGATTGCATCTGGATAGTGCTTCCAAGAGTTAGTTTCAATAACACCACCGATATTCAGAACTACGTAAACCTTCTTACCATCCTGGTGATAGTAGTTAGAAACCTGCATAATCAAGTTACGTTCTGCATCAGAAAGATCGAAATCCTCAATTCTTCTGTCATCACCTTCACCTGCGTTACGACCGATAACGATAACAGCAGCATCATTACGAGCAACAGAGTTCTTTATAGCCTGCTTTTCAATAGCTGGATCTGGAATAACTGCAGAACCCAGCAAAACACCACGCATGCCAGAAGCACCCATTGCAGACTTGTCATTTGTCAACTTAATGTAATCCTTATAATAAGTAGCGATAGCCTCATCAAGTTTCAAACCAGCAGCAGTAAGACCCTCATCGATGTTACGGATATATGGTTTATTTACGTTACCAGAACCGGTACCACCAGCGATTGAGTTGTAAGCAGTAAGACCGAACAAAGCCACATTCTTGATGTTCTTCAAAGGAAGAGCCTCATTGTCGTTCTTCAGCAATACCATACCCTGAGGAGCAGTTTCACGAACCAACTTAGCGTGAGCGGTCAAATCAGGATTGTTAGAATACTTGTAACCCTTGAAACGTGGAGTCTTAACGATGTAGCGAAGCATGTTCTTTACGTTACGATCCAAATCAGCAACAGCCAATGTACCATTGTTGACAGCTTCAATAATACGCTGCTTTTCAGTATCATCACCTGGTTCCATCAAGTCGTTCTGTGCATGAACAGCCTTTACAGTACCTTCCTTGTTACCCCAGTCGGTCATTACGATACCATCGAAACCCCACTCATCACGAAGGATAGTAGTCAGCAAGTCGTAGTTCTGCTGAGTGAACTGATCGTTAACCTGGTTGTAAGAAGACATTACAGTCCAAGGATCTGATTCCTTAACAGTGATTTCGAAGTTACGGAGGTAGATTTCGCGAGCAGCACGAGGATTAACGTAAGCAATATTCATGTTACGGTTGATTTCCTGGTTGTTGAATGCGAAGTGCTTGATAGAAACACCTACATCCTGGCTCTGGATACCACGTACATAAGCTGCAGCAATCTTACCAGAAAGGATTGGGTCCTCAGAGAAATACTCGAAGTTACGACCGCAAAGAGGGTTACGGTGAATGTTCTGACCTGGAGCCAACAGTACATCAGCACCATATTCCTTTACTTCATTACCCATAGCTTTCAGTAATTCCTCTACAGTAGGAGTATCGAAAGTACAAGCCAAAACGGTACCTACAGGGAAACCTGTGCAATAGAAAGTCTTATCAGTACCTGGACGAGTAGGGTTGATACGAAGACCTGCAGGGCCATCAGAGAGAACGGTAGCAGGAATACCCAGACGCTCAATCTTTCTTGTAGTACCAGCAGCACCTGGAACAAGAGTCTCATCAGAACCAGTTGGAATACTGGAGAAACCCATTGAACCCCAGCCACCACCTACTACCAGTGTAGCTTTCTCTTCCAAGGTCATTGCCTTAACAACCTCGTCAATGTTGTTTTCACTCAGTTTTACCTGAGCATTAGCACCTGCCACAAAGAGCAAAGCACCAGCCAATAAAAACAGCTTTTTCATGTAAAAATTAATTAGGTTAATAAAAATTGTTTGTTGTCTATAATCTTATTTATATCTCTGTACTCTTTCATCATTAATAATTCCGCTCCAGTTCAAGCCGTATGCAAAATCGTACGTATTACCATCTGCATCCTTATAACAAACCATATCCCGTGGAGTGTCTTCTGCTTGTTCTTCCACAGTCTTCATATTGGCAGGCATCTGGAAGGGGAGTAAACCACTTGGTTCATATTTACCCGTGATAACATCCAGAATAGCTTGTTTTTGGATAGTGAAAGTAATGAGGATAGCATCAGCTAGAGGTTCAATCTCACTCAGTACAAATGGGTTAGAGGTATTGACCACTACGATGACTTTCTTGTCACCCATCTTCTTTCGCATCTCACGTACCAGCTCCATGTCTGGCTTGTTGTAAGTGCGTACACCTTTTCCTTTATAGCTGCGGTTTGCTATATTTTCAAATGGATCACCTTGACCAATACTTTGCTCACGAGCATACTCTGCCACATAATCTTCATACTGCAGTGAGATAGGGTAGTAACCATTACCTGGTGCAGAAACTTTGCTGCCAGCAGGTATAAAGAAATTGTTTACTCCATTGTTTCTAAAATTCTTAATATACTCATTAAGAATTATATTTTCCTGACCTTCTGGAATATCTATTCCATAACTTTTCATTAAGTTTAGCAAATTAGGTTTGATTTTACTGATGTCTCCTGATAGAGCTTCAGCAAGGTTATGTCCCCAACCAGAATTTGGTGAGTCAATGAAAACTACAGCTACATCTGCCTCTTCAGGTGAATTTGCTACCTCAAAGTAATTTGAAGCCATTTCCGATGTGACAGGAGTTAATGTGTCAGCAGGAATAGTCTGTCCCCAGAAACTCAGATGAGCAGGGTAGTAGCGCTGTGGAATATATACCTTAGTTTTCTTGGTATCTTTTAAAGGAAGAACTTTTTCATGGTTCTTTACCATGACAATGGATTTCACCTGAGCCATATAACCTTTTTCCATAAACTCAGGGTTGCCTACTATCTTGGCACTTTCTTCAGGAATGAGGTAAGGGTTCTCAAATAAACCTGTCTGGAATATATTGCGGAGTAATCTTCGTGCAGAGGTACGAATACGCTCCATAGCTTTTTCTTCTCCATCTTCCTTAATCATCATCTGGAAAGCTTCTAAAACAGGAACTTTATCATTGTTGCCACCAAACTGATCCACTCCAGCACGCAAAACTTTTAGATGACGTTCACCAACGGTCTTGTCTTCCATGCCATATGGCTTTCCTGAATGGATACCAGGATGCACTTCATCGGCAGTAACTCCCCAGTCGGTGCAGAGAACACCATCATAACCTTCTTTCTCCCGAAGTTGACGAGTAATAATTTCAAAGTTGTAGTTGTTTGCCACCATTTCATCACTCTGACCATAAGAAACCGTATAATATGGCATGATAGCTGCAGTTTTTCCCGTACCATTCTTAAGTTTAAATGCACCATTCTGATAAGGAAGCTTGTGAAGGTCGTAGTTCTTTCCTGGATAAACGGCGAATTTGCCACGACCATAATGAGCATCACGTCCTGCTTCACAAGGGCCACCACCAGGCCAATGCTTAGCCATAGTATTTACACTCTGAAGACCCCATGCTCCATATAGAGCATCAGCTCCAGTAGAGGTTTGAAAACCATCACAATAAGCCTCAGCTATATCGGCAACTAATTTTGGGTCCTCAGAATATGTACCTTGGAAACGGTACCAACGTGGTTCTGTTCCCAAGTCAATTTGTGGAGACAAACAAGTGGCAAATCCTAATGCACGATATTCAGCAGAAGCTATTTGACCATACTCACGCACCAGTTCAGGATCAAAAGTAGCTCCAAGACCAACTTCGTTTGGCCAGAGAGAGATGTCACCACCAGCACCGGCTGTAAATTCAGAATCACCTGCACTTACGCCATTACGAGGGTCACTAGAATTATTATTAGGTATACCATGCCCTTGACCCTCGACAAATGCTTGAGCTACATTATTCCATTTAGCTGCCACTTCTGGACTTTTTACGGCAGTAATAAGAACGTGGCGTACATTATCTTCTCCAAGGAACTTTTTCTGCTGGTCGGACAAATCCCAAGGATTAGCTCCGCTTTCTTTAAAAGGTTTGCCATTATAAGTGGCTGTTCCATAACTTCCATCTGCTGGAATGGGCTGATGAGAACTATAAAGCATAAGTCCTGCAATCTCTTCTAATGAAAGCTGATTAGCTAAATCAGTTACTCTTTCTTCCAAGTCTTTTCTCCAATCCTCATAGACATCAAGTTTTCCATTTCGGTTTAAATCCTTAAAAGCAAAATTACCATCATAAATGATTTTAACACCCGATTCAGGAGAATAGCCTAAGGTAGGTCCATCTTGGTGGATGAGATTAAATCCCTCAAATTTTTCTTCAATAGGAGAATTAGTACATGCAGCTAAAAAAATAGCTGTTGCACCTAAAAATGGAATAAAGTTTTTCATTTGATTTATCAGGTTAAGTCTAGATTTGTAAAAAATCAGTTCAAATTTAGTATTTTTTTTAAACATGCCAAAAGGAAAAAACTTTAATTGCAATCCTAATTGAGAAAAAAGCATTAAATTTGCATCAAATGTAATGTGGATATTGCAAACTAATTATATTATGAAAAACTATTTTGATTTAACAGGACGTGTAGCATTAATTACAGGATGCTCCACAGGTTTAGGTGTTCAAATGGCCAAAGCATTGGCTAGTCAAGGTTGTACTATAATACCAGTGGCACGCAGATATGAGAAATTGGAAGAAGTAGCAAATATGTTGAAAAAAGATTATGGAGTTGATGCCTTTCCAATAAAGTGTGATATCACGAATACAGAGATGGTGGATGAAACGGTGAAGTTGGCTCTAGAAAAATACGGTAGAATAGACATTTTGATTAACAATGCTGGTACGGGTGCTGTAGCTCCAGCAGAAGATATTACGGATGCTCAGTTTGCCAATGAAATGAACATCGATTTATTTGGAACCTTTAAGGTGGCTCGTGCAGTTGCAAAACTAGCTATGATTCCAGCAGGTTACGGTAGAATTATCAACATTTCATCCATGTATGGATTAGTAGGAAATAAAATTGCACCTTCCAGCCCTTATCATGCAGCAAAAGGTGGGGTAGTCAATTTAACCCGTGCTTTGGCAGCAGAGTGGGGTAAATATGGAATTACTGTGAATAGTATCTGTCCAGGATATTTCTATACTCCTTTAACTAAGGAAACATTAGATTCTCCATTTTTCCAGCAATATGCTCATGATTCTATCCCTGAAGAGAGATATGGTATGGAAGGAGAGTTAGATACTGCAGCACTGTTCCTTTCTTCTCCTGCTTCATCCTATGTCAATGGAATAATGCTACCAGTGGATGGTGGATATACCTGTATTTGATAGGTTACATTTTTACAAACGATTCATAAAAAAGAAGGCACTTGTGAAATGCAAGTACCTTCTTTTTTTATAGATCATGTTTTAAATTTTAGGTGAAGATTGGGCCGGTTTCCCAGTTGAAACAGCAGCTCCTATAGCTGTAATATATGGAGCATATTTAGGGATATGGAAGTTCACCTCATACAACTTTGAAACTTGTTCCAATAATTGCTCACATTGTGGAATTTGAGTGACACGTCCGATGCACACAAAATCTTTAATGCCAAATCCTAAACCTGCAAAATAGGCCATAACGCCGATATTTTGAACTACAAGATTTAAAAGGCCTAAAGCTGCATCTTCCCTAGAAGTTTGCTTGTTTCCTTTTCGGATATTAGAAGCCGTAATACGTAAAGGGAATCTATTATCCACTTTGCACACTTCATCTAGATGAAGGTCTACATGAGCCAAATCACCTTTATCTGCTAATTTACAGATATATGTGGAACTGTCGCCATGGAAAACCATCTTAGACAAACCAGTTAGTGTACCCCCTCCAAGGGCGGAACCACCGAGGTGAGCATATTCACCATTTTCTACTTTAACAAAAGAGGTTCCCGTACCCATGGAAACGATGATGAATTTCTCAAGATCATAAAAGAAACCAGCTCCTGCAGCGTTGGCTTCAAACTCTCCAACTGGGCGTGGAATTTTCTCTAGAAGGGGATACTTAATTTTGCTTTGTCCTACTCCGGTTACACTGATACTTTCAACATCTGTAGACTTAAAGCCATAATGAGCTAATAAGTCTGTGATAATTTCAGGTGAAAAAATTTCACGTAGTATAACTGCAAACAAAATCTCGTTGCCTTGGACGGCAGCAATTTTTGTAGATGTGATACCTATATCTATGCCTATCTTTATCATAACGGGGGGCAAAGGTAATCTTTTTTTTAGTCTGAGCAAAAAAGAACCTTTAAAATTAGCTGATTCTCCTAATTTTGTGTAAATTTGCACGATTTTTGAAATTAGTAATATAATTCTTCAAATATAAAATTATTATGAGTACACAAACAGAAAAGTTGAAAGAGCTGATTGAGCTACGTGCTAAAGCTCGTGTAGGCGGTGGTGATAAAGCTATTGAAAAACAGCATGCGAAAGGTAAGTTCACTGCACGTGAGCGTATTGCAATGCTTCTGGATGAAGGTAGCTTTGAGGAAATGGATATGTTCGTTGAGCATAGATGTACCAATTTTGGTATGGAGAAAAAGCATTTCCTCGGTGATGGCGTTGTAGTAGGTTCTGGAACCATTCAGGGTCGTCTTGTATTCGTTTTTGCGCAAGACTTCACCGTTAATGCAGGTTCATTGTCAGAAATGCTTGCTAGCAAGATTTGCAAGGTCATGGATATGGCTATGAAAGTGGGTGCTCCAGTTATCGGTTTGAACGATTCAGGTGGTGCACGTCTTCAGGAAGGTATCAATGCTTTGGCTGGTTATGCTGAGATTTTCCAGCGTAATATTATGTCTTCCGGTGTTATTCCTCAGATTAGTGCTATCATGGGCCCATGTGCCGGTGGTGCTGTATATTCACCTGCATTGACCGATTTCACAATCATGGTGGAGAACACTTCATACATGTTCCTGACTGGTCCTGGTCCAGTTAAGGCTGTGCTTGGTGAGGTTGTTACCGCAGAGCAGTTAGGTGGTGCTTCTGTTCACTCTACTAAGTCTGGTGTTACTCATTTTACTGCTTCTAACGATGAAGAAGCTATAGAACTTATCAAGAAACTGTTCAGTTATATTCCTCAGAATAATCTGGAAGAAGCTCCACGTGTACCTTGCACCGATCCTATTGATCGTATGGAAGATTATTTGAATGAGATTATCCCTGAGAATCCAAACATGCCTTACGATATGTATCAGGTAATTGCTGCTATTGTAGATAATGGTGAATTCTTGGAAGTTCAGCCTAATTTCGCAAAGAATCTGATTATAGGTTTTGCCCGCATGAACGGACAATCTGTAGGTATCGTAGCAAACCAACCAAAGCAGTTGGCAGGATGTTTGGACAGCAACTCTTCTCGTAAGGGTGCTCGTTTCGTACGTTTCCTTGACGCATTCAATATTCCTATTATTACTCTAGTAGATGTTCCAGGATTCCTTCCAGGTACAGCTCAGGAGTACAATGGTGTAATTCTCCATGGTGCTAAGTTGTTGTATGCTTATGGTGAGGCTACAGTTCCAAAAGTTACTATTACCTTACGTAAGTCTTATGGTGGTTCTCATATCGTAATGAGTTGTAAGCAACTTAGAGGCGATAGAAACTATGCATGGCCATCTTCTGAAATTGCAGTTATGGGTGCAAGTGGTGCTGCTTCTGTTCTTTATGCTAAAGAAGCTAAGGCTTTGAAGGAAGAAGGAAAAGTAGAAGAAGCAAAAGCATTTATCCAAGAGAAAGAAGACGAATACACCAACCTGTTTGCAACTCCATATCAAGCTGCAAAGTATGGTTATATTGATGATGTAATTGAACCAAGAAACACTCGTTTCAGAATTATCAGAGCATTGGCACAGTTGGCTAATAAGAAGCTGACTAACCCAGCTAAGAAGCATGGTAATATTCCATTGTAATCACCTTTAAAAGTATTAGAATATGTTTTTATCAATTACAAGTTCAACTTGGCTAATGTCATTAATTGGTGTTGGTATCGTATTCCTGATTCTTGTCTTACTGGTTGTTGTACTCTATTTATTCAATCATCTTTTCCCTGAAGGTTCTTCAAAGAATGATGAAAAGGTTGCTGGTTTAAAGAACAACTTACAAGGAGATAACATGGGGAATGCCAGTGAACTGGATAAGGCTGCTGTTGCTACTGCTGTCTATTTGTTTTACAATGAATTGCATGACAACGAAAGCAATGTATTAACAATAAATCAGACTCCTTCTCATTGGCATGCAGTATTGAACGAGAGGCTATGATAACTGTAAAATCTAAATTTAATTAATAAAATGGCAAAAGAATTCAAATTTAATATAGGTGGCCAAGACTATACAGCAAGTGTAGAAGAGGCTAATGCCGGTGCTTTGAAGGTGACAGTAAACGGCAAGACTTATGATGTGGAGGTTCCACAGCATAAAATTTCTGGTCCAAAAATAGCTCACAAAGCTGCTGTAGCTCAAGCTGGTGGTCCAAAGAATGTAATTTCAGAGCTTCCTGGCACTGTAACCAAGTTGGTTGCAGCTAATGGTCAAAAGGTTAAGAAAGGTGATGTTCTCTTAGTTATTGAAAGCATGAAGATGGCTAATGACATCGTTAGTGAAGTAGATGGTACAGTTAAGAATATTGCTGTAACTCAGGGTCAGAGTGTCAACCAAGGTGATTTACTGGTTGAGATGGTTGCTGATGCAGTGGCTGCTGCTCCATCTTCAGCACCTGCTGTTGCTCCTGCTCCAAAGGCTGCACCTGCTGCTGCTCCTGTTGCTGCTGCTCCAAAAGCTCCAGCTGGTGCAAAAGTGGTAGAAGCTCCTCTACCTGGCACTATCACTAAGATTTTAGTTACTCCAGGTCAGACCATCAAATCCGGTGAAGTAGTTATTAAGATGGAAGCTATGAAAATGGAGAATGATATTACCTCTGAATTTGCAGGTACTGTCAAGGCTATCCTTGTAGAACAAGGTGGTCAGGTTCAAAGTGGTCAAGCAATGATAGAATTAGCATAACTAACAAGAATTCCATGAAAAATCTTAATCGATTATTTACCTTCATCGCCTTACTTTTTGTAGCTGTTATTCCTGTAATGGCTCAGGACTTCAGCTTGGGTGAAAGCATTTCAAAATTTGGTTCTGAGATGGGTTTCACAGCTTTCTTTGTTGGTGAGGGTTGGAAGAATGCCATTATGATTTGCATTGGCTGCTTCCTTCTATATTTAGCTATTAAGAAAGAGTACGAACCACTTTTGTTGCTACCTATTGCCTTCGGTATGATTTTGACCAACCTTCCTGGTGCTGGTCTTTTCCATAGTAGCATGTGGAACGATGAGTTCCTTAACCCTGATAGTCCATTCTATCATAGCTATCGACATGTAATGGCAGAGGGTGGTTTGCTTGATATTCTCTACATAGGTGTGAAGGCTGGTGTTTATCCTTGCTTAATCTTCTTGGGTGTAGGTGCTATGACTGATTTCGGTCCATTGATTGCTAACCCTAAGAGTTTGCTTCTTGGAGCAGCTGCACAGGTTGGTATCTTTGCTACATTCATTCTTACTCAGTTAGATATTTTCGGATTTACTCCTGCACAGGCAGCATCTATCGGTATTATTGGTGGTGCTGATGGACCAACTGCTATTTTCTTGACTACCAAGTTGGCTCCAGAGTTACTTGGCCCTATTGCTGTGGCTGCTTATAGCTATATGGCATTGGTACCAGTTATTCAGCCACCTATCATGAAACTCTGTACTACAGAAAAGGAGCGTAAGATCCGTATGAAACAGCTTCGTCAGGTGAGCAAAAAAGAAAAAATAATTTTCCCTATAGTAGTGGCAATTGTTGTTTCTTTAATTTTACCTTCTGCAGGTACTTTGATCGGTTGCCTTATGTTGGGTAACTTGATGAAAGAATCAGGAGTTGTAGAAAGATTGAGCAAATGTGCACAAAATGAGCTGAATAATATAGTTGTTATTATGTTAGGAACAACTGTTGGAGCAACTGCTACCGCAGAAGCCTTCTTGAATGTACAGACTTTGTCTATCCTTTGTGTTGGTATTGTTGCATTTGGTGTAGCTTCCGCTTGCGGTGTTCTGTTTGCTAAGTTCATGAATTTGTTCTTAAAAGAGAAAATCAATCCACTTATTGGTTCTGCAGGTGTAAGTGCAGTTCCTATGGCAGCTCGTGTAAGCCAAACTGAAGGTGCTAAGGCTGATCCAAGAAACTTCCTACTTATGCACGCTATGGGTCCAAACGTAGCAGGTGTGATTGGTTCAGCAGTTGCAGCTGGTGCTTTGTTGAGTTTCTTAGGATAATTTAATTCCTCCATAGTAAAAAGCCCTGAGGTTTATTTTCCTCAGGGCTTTTATTTGTTTTCAAGAAATCCTCATTTATTTATAATTTCAGCTTAATACCTCCCATAAACCAAAAACCTGGTTGTTCTACATTTCCTAAATCGTAGTAACGATGGTTGGTAAGATTATTTCCTTGTAAGAAAATAGTATATGCTTTTTCAATCCACTGTAGTTTTAAATCAAGTATGGCATAGGTACCATACGGAGTCAGAATACTAGTATTTTTCCCATTTTCATATAGAGTAAACGCACCATTTCGGTGTTGAAGTCTAAAATCCCATTGTGCTTCTAACTTTTCGGTTATGCGATGAAAAGAAGATAATACAAGTTTATTTCTTAGAAAATCTAAAGCGAAATTGCTATCATAAATTATAGTCTTATCATCACGTTTTTGATTGATATAGGCGTAGCTTAACTTTAGAAGTTTGAAGAATGAATTTGGACCATAAATTTCTTGAAAATTTAGTTGAGTGGTTAATTCTATTCCCATATTTTTAAGTTCAAAGTTAGCTGAGTGATAAGAATCATCAGCACTATACTTCACCCAATCAATCATATCCGTCCCATTTTGATAAAACGCTTTCAGCTTTCCTTGAAATACTGGAGTACTATATTGAATTCCTACTGTATATTCCGTATTTTTTTCAGGCTTAAGACCTATATTTCCGTTGATGGTAGGGCTCTTATAGTAAAGATCAGTGAAAGTTGGCATACGTAAAGCCTGATTAAAAGAAGCATAGACTTTCCATCCATTTACTGGTCTCCAACTGATGTCGACACCCGGATACAATCTAAATCGATAATCCAGTGCAGTGTTCATGTTTGCCAGCAATCCAAGACTTACAGTTATTCGGTCCCATAATAAATCATGCTCTAAGTATAATCCGACATTAGTTCGATCGTCACTGTTTGTGTAGTTCTTATCATGGCCTGGTACTTTCACATATTCAGATTCTTCTAATGGTTTACCTAAACTGTTAGAAAGAATCCCTTCATTTCTAACTTCCACGCCAAAAGAAGATTTACCAAGATCCCAATTAATGTAAGAATTCAGATTAAGTCCATAGACATTTAGTTGGTGGAAATTCTCATATGCTTCTGGATTAGTACGGATTAGCAAGTAATGATCCATGGTTCGACTCCAATATACAGACGGACTTAATTTTAATTTGCCTTTCGTCTCTGCAGAAATTGCAGCCATATATCGACGATTCTCTTCGTATTGATTGTTGAAAGCTGCACTATAAAAAGTGTTTGCTCCATAATCCATGGTGCTAGCCCCTAATTGCCATCTTACATTTATGTCGGAACCATTGTAACCTCCGTTATAAAACATATTACCTTTTTTAAAGTCACTATTCTCAGATCCACCATCGCTTCGAGAATAGCCACCAGCAAGTCTATTATAGACATTTTTACCAGGAAGACTTACATTCGCATCGGCAGCTATAGTGCCAAAAGAACCACCTTGAAGGTTTATGCCCAAGGCTTTTTCTTTCTCTTTTTTAGTAATAATGTTGATTGCTCCGCTGAATGCTGAAGAACCATAGATACGACTAGAACCACCCTCAAGAACTTCAATGCGTTCTATATCGTTTACGGATAAAGGTAGGTCTGCTGAAAGATGACCTGTGTGGGGATTACTGATGTTTATGCCGTTAAGCAAAATAGTAAGTTGGTCACTGTTGCCTCCATTGATTCCAATGTCTGTTTGTACACCATATGCACCTCTTTGTCGTACATCGATGCCAGCTACCAATTTTAAAAGGTCGTTAACACTTTGTGCTGATGATGCCTCAATTTCTTTTCTCGTGAGCACTTGAACCATTCGAACAGAATGCTCAGGAGAAAGAGGAACGCGGCTTCCCAGCACTTCAACTTCATCCAAGTCATACTCCTTTTCAGAGTATTTTACCTGACTTTGTTTTTTCTCTCCTGACAATACTGTCTGAGCAGTTGCAGAGTCCGGAATCGCTAAAGTCAAAGTTGCCACACTTAACGCACAAATATTAATCTCCCTCTTCATACTTAGAAAGACAGAGTATTTGCGATGGTTAAATTGGCGCCATTTGACAATGTTTTTTCTCCAATTAAATTGTTTTACTCTCATAATTGTTTTTCTTTTTCTTGAAAACAGATGCAAAATTAAATCGTTTTTTGTTAAGGAGCAAACTATTTATTACCTTTGTAGTTAGTTTAAGAATAATACAATGATTGAATCTTTTGAGCTCTGGTGTGAGCCTTTCCATGAGGCTCGTCGCATAAATGTTTATCTTCCATTTAATTATTATGAGACAGAGGAGAAATATCCTGTCGTTTATATGTTTGATGGCCATAATCTATTTGATGACGATGAAGCGGCATACGGAAAATCATGGGGGATAGGGAGATTTCTTGATTCTTGGGATAAGCAAGTTATTGTGGTTGGTGTTTACTGTTCCATGCATGGGAATGACCGGTTGGTGGAATATTCACCTTATAATTATAAGACCACTTTCACAGGGGCTGTTAAAGGTACAGGGAAATTGACTATGGAATGGTTTACATCCGTTCTTAAGCCCCATATAGATAAATCTTATCGTACCTGGACTCATCGAGAGGCTACAGCTATTGCAGGTTCTAGTATGGGAGGTCTTATGGCCTATTATGCAGTTTTAAAATATAATCATATTTATTCTAAAGCCGCATGCATTTCTCCAGCCTTTAGATTATCCATACGAAATGTCAAATCTGAACTTCAGAAAAGTGGAGAATTAGATGAAGACACCAAAATATTTTTTAGTTGGGGAACGAAGGAAGACCCACGGGGTGTTTTAGGTAAACACATTTGGAAATTAGATGCCATGCTTCAAGAAAGAAGAATAGACACTTATTGCTTTCAGCATGTTGATGGCACGCATAGTGAGGCTTCTTGGGAATTAGAAATACCTCTATGGATGAATTTCTTATGGAAATGAGGTTCAATAGGGAAGAAAATCTAATTCACATTTTTCAGTGGTTACCGACATGTGCACTTTAGCTCCTTCAATAAGTGGGTAATTGTCCTTAACATGACCTACTGGAAAATTATAAATCACAGGAATATTTTTGTCCTTTAAATAATGTTCGAACAAGTAATTCATGTCAGGATAATCTCCATCATTCTTATAATGGGTAAATTGGCCGATTATAATTCCTTTAACCTTATCTAAAACACCATGTAGTTTCAGTAGATTTATATAACGGTCCACATGATTAAAGTCTTCACCTACATCTTCTAGAAATAGAATAAGATTGTCGTTGCGCATGCAAAAATCTAGATATGTTCCAGTGAATCCACACATTACACTTAAATTTCCCCCTATGAGCGTCCCAGTAACATCGCCCAAATGATTCAAAGGGTGAACAGGAACAGTGTAATGAGGCAGTTTCCCTTCAAGTATGCCTTTTAAGTGAGAACTACAATCATCTTTCCCATCATAATCCATAAGATGCTCACACATATGGGCATGAATTCCCATTACTCCACTGGTCACCCAAGCACTATGAAGTACTGTGATATCACTGTATCCTATAATCCATTTCGGATTTTCTCTTATTACAGAAAGGGGTATGTCCTGGATTTCATGTATACTACCATAACCTCCACGAGTACACATGATAGCCTTTATGGAAGGATCCAATAAAGCATTCATTAAATCGGAATAGCGTTGTTCCTTAGTCCCGGCATAAGTGCCATTAGTTTTATTCAAAATATTTTCCCCTCGCACAATGATATAACCCCATTCTTTCAGCACTTTTTCTGCTGCCAATACAAATTCCACGTCGGGTGTACTGGCTGGACTTAGAAGTGCTATTGTATCTCCTTTTTCAAGGAAAGGTGGCATTATGATTTTCTGTTGGGCGTATGATGTCATATTTAAAATGATTAATAATAGAAAAGAGATTTTCTTCATTTCAGCATATTTTATGTATGCAAATATAGCTATTATACACTAATAACAACATTTTTGATGACAATAATTCAGAAACTTTGAAAAGTATTCGTTCAATTGTTAGATTTGAATTAAATTTGTACCAATTTAAATATTTTATATTTTTTTATTAGAACATGGCTTTTTACGTTCGCTATTTCGATGCAGAAGCTCTGCTCCCAAAAGAAGAGGATATTATACCTTTTATTTCTAGTTTAAACATGCTCTCACCAAAGGAGTTGAATGTAGTTGGTTCTTACATTGGGAAACTTAAGAATGGGACGAATAGAATTTTTTTAGATAAGTCTAAAAAGAAGTATATCCTTGCTATTGGTACGGATAAGACAGATATTGCAGATTTCCAAAAAAATGCAAAAAAGGAAGCGCGTCCAAATAATTCTCAACACGTTAAACCCGCTGTACCTGAAACAGAATTTGGAAAAGATGAAACCAGAATTAACGAAGGCTGGTATATTTACTCTCTAGATTATCAACGTTTTGAAGAAGGCGCATATTCTCCGTATACTTTCAAGGCTAAAATTAAAGATGCCAGTATATTGGATGCCTATCAACAGATGTCCCTGTACCTTCAGCAGAAGCATCAGAATGCTAGCTTGATTCCAGATTTTCGCCCTTCGCTTGTGACTATTGACCCTGTTAACGACTAATTTTTCATTTCATGAGGGTATGAAAAGATGCAGTATTTTTATAACCCTTCTATTTTTGTATATCTCTTGTTTTGCAGGAGAATGGGTTCGTACCAATCAACTGGGATATTTGCCACAATCAGTTAAGGTTGCTGTTTATATAAGTGATGAACTTCATGAGATTTCTTCGTTTACTCTCATAGATTTCTATACAAAAAAGGAAATTTATGAGTTTTCATCGGATAAAATACACAAAGTTCCAGCTTATGGGAGAATGAAAACTTGTTACAGACTTGATTTCTCTGATGTAGAAGACGAAGGGGTTTACTACTTGCAAGTAAATGAAACCAAATCTCCTCGCATTTTAATTAACACCCATGTCTATGATGGAACTGCAGATTTTCTTTTGAATTACATCCGTCAGCAAAGATGTGGGTTTAATCCCTTTCTAAATGATTCATGTCATATAAATGATGGCTATATTGAGTTTCATCCACAAAAGAGTGGACAACACATTGATGTTCGTGGAGGCTGGCATGACGCTGCCGATTATCTTCAATACACTACCACCTCTGCGAATACAATTTATCAGATGTTGTTTGCCTATGAGCAAAATCCTGAATCATTTGGAGACTATTACGATGCCTTTGGTCTAAAAGGGAAAAATGGAATCCCTGATATTTTAGATGAAATAAAGTGGGGTCTGGATTGGCTTTGTCGCATGAATCCAGAGCCAGGGGAGTATTATAACCAGATAGCAGACGATCGAGATCATGCCGGTATGCGTAGTCCGGCTGAAGATTTAGTGGATTATGGATATGGCCCCGGTAATGGGCGCTCTGTTTATTACTGTAGTAATACCGTGCAGCCCAGAGGTAAAACCGGTTTGACAAATGCCACCACAGGAGTCGCTAGTACTACTGGGAAGTTCGCTTCATGTTTTTCCTTAGGAGGAAGAATCCTGAAAAACTTTTACCCTGATTTTGCAGCGGATTTGCTTTCCAGGGCTGCTGATGCCTATCACATGGGAGTAATCATGCCAGGTGTCTGTCAAACTGCATCACGAGTATCTCCCTATATTTATGAAGAAGATAATTGGACCGATGACATGGAATTGGCAGCTCTGGAATTATATAGACAAACTGAAAAGAATGAATTTTTAAACCAAGGACTGGAATATGCCAGAAAAGAGCCCATCACTCCTTGGATGGGTGCAGATAGTGCACGTCACTATCAATGGTATCCATTTATCAATTTGGGGCACTACCGGTTAGCATCCGTAAGTTCCACCCAAAAGGAATTTTTGCGTAATCTGCATTCTGGAATTTCCAGAACTTATGAAAAAGCGAAAGAATCTGCCTTTTTAAATGGAATCCCTTATATCTGGTGCTCCAACAATTTGTGTGTAGCCATGCTGACGCAATGCAGGTTCTATCGGGAATTGTCTGGTGACAATCAGTTCCAGGAGATGGAAGCAGCATTGCTGGATTGGTTATTCGGTTGTAATCCCTGGGGAACTTCGATGATTGTGGAATTGCCTCTATGGGGGGATTATCCTGAACAACCGCATTCATCTTATGTGAAACTTGGATTAGGTAATACAACGGGTGGACTGGTTGACGGCCCAGTCTATAGTTCCATTTTCAATAGTTTAATCGGAATTAGCTTGTCGGGCTTACCTAATTTACCAGTTCAGGCTTATTCTGAATTTCAACCAGACCGAATGGTTTACCACGATGCGATTGGAGATTATTCCACCAATGAACCTACTTTGGATGGAACGGCTTCATTGACTTATTATCTTTCATCCTTGCAAAAAGATGGCATGCTTCAACGAAAAAATGCCTTACACGATGAACATGTTTGGGTAGATGGGGGAATCATCAGAACCAACCCCCATAAGAAAACGATTTCTCTGGTATTTACAGCTGCCGATAAAAGAGATGGAGAAGATGCCATCTTGACTACACTAAAAAAGCACGGAATAAAAGCAGGATTCTTTTTCACTGGAGAATTTTATGAGAAATTTCCCGATACTATCCAACGTCTACTCCAAGGTGGGCATTATGTAGGAAGTCATAGTTATGGACATCTTTTATATATGCCTTGGGAAAACAGGGATTCACTTTTGGTCACCCAAGAAGAGTTTGAAGAAGATATGGAAAAGAGTTTCCAGTTATTGGAAAAATCGGGCATTCCTTATAAAAATGCCAAATACTTCATCCCACCTTATGAATATTATAATCAAAAAATCAGTACATGGGCTAGGGGGATAGGGCTGCAAATAATCAACTTTACTCCTGGAACATTGAGTAATGCAGATTATACTACTCCGAATTTGAAAAACTATCGTAGTTCCAAGGAAATTTTCAACAGAATTCTGGAAAAAGAAAAGGCAGAAGGATTGAATGGTAACATCATGCTCTTCCATTTTGGAACAGAAGATGCTCGTACCGATAAATTCTATCATGGCTATTTGGATAAGTTAATCAAGATTTTGAAAAAGAAAGGTTATAAATTTGTTTCTATTGAAGATGCCATTGAAAATTAATTCTAGCTGTTTTTCAAGGCTAGTAAATGTTATGATGTTATGAATAAGTATTTAGATGTAGTTAAGCGTAGTTTAGTTTCTCTAAATTGGTTTGAGATTCTTTTATTGATTTCCATTTTAGCACTTTCCGTTATTTCGTTTATAGTAAAAGGTGAATTCTCTATAAATAATACGATTGCTGCGGTTTCTGCCATACTAGGTGTTTTTTGTGTGGTTTTGGGCGCTAAAGGATCTATTGCCAATTGGATTTTTGGTATTGTGGAAGCATGTCTCCATATTTATATTTGTTTTGTCACACACATTTATGGTGATTTTCTACAACGAGTATTGTGGAATCTACCCATGCAGTTTTATGGTTGGAAAAACTGGAGAAAAAGAGAGAGAAAAGATGAGTCTACTACTATCGTAACACGATATATGTCTTGGAACCAACGTATTTATACGGTTCTGGCTATCTTAATTGGAACCGTTTGTTTGGGTTATTTCTTAAAAGATTTTGGTCCTTGGCTGATTGGGCATCTGCAACAAATTCTTCCAGATATTCAATTTAAAACCTTGAAAACAGATTACGACCATCCTCTGCAGTTGTGGTTGGATGCTTTCACTACTGTCATTTCTATCATCACTGTTTATATTTCCACCAAAGCCTTTGTGGAGCAGTGGTTCTTATGGCTGATCATCAACATCACCTACATTTGCATGTGGCTGATGAGTGATTCAGATTTTAGTTTCATGACGGTTGCGAAATATAGCGTATATCTGATAAACAGCTTCTACGGCATTTGGATGTGGAATAAACTAAGTAAAAAATAAAAAAGAAGGCGGTTGAAAAACCGCCTTTCTTTTTACTTGAATTTTATTTTGCCAGAATTACATCGGCTAATTCATTCAATTTTTCCACATCAGCCGGTTTCATTTTCCCACGGATGGTAATGGTTGGTTCCAGGATTTCGAGTTCTTTCATGGTTTCTAGCATACTTTTCATTACTTTGCCTGCACTAGGAGCCCAAGAACCGTTTTCTATAATGGCTACACGACGTTTCTGATAGCCTTTGATTTCCAACTTATGGATGAAGTTGTACATAGGAGGGAACAATCCACCATCATAACTAGAAGCTGCCAAAACCAGATTTCCGTAGCGGAAAGCATCTTCTATAGCCTCAGCCTGATCATCTCGTGTAAGGTCGGTTAAAACCACTTTACTGGAGTTGCGTGCCTTTATTATTTCAGCTAGTTTCATCGCTACCTCAGCGGTATTTCCATGGATGCTGGCATACGCAATAAGTGTTCCAGGTGTTTCCACCTCATAATTGCTCCATGTGTTGTATAGACCTAGATAATAACCTAGATTCTCCTTCAAAACAGGTCCATGAAGAGGACAAATAATTTCAATATCCAGAACAGAAGCTTTCTTTAGAAGATTCTGAACCATGGTTCCATATTTGCCACAAATGTTGAAATAATACCTTCTAGCTTCACATGCCCAATCGTCGGTTTCATTGCAGAGTGCTCCAAACTTACCGAAAGCATCAGCGCTAAATAGAATTTTATCCGTCTGATCGTAGCTCACAATCACTTCAGGCCAATGAACCATAGGAGCGGCAATGAACTTTAAGCTATGCTGACCCAGTGATAATGGCTCTTTCTCGTTTGCCTCGATTACTCTGCCTGTGAAGTCGAATCCCACGAAGAAAGAAGACAACATGGCAACAGCCTTTTTAGAACATACAATAGAGCATTCTGGATAATCTTCCAGTACCTTCTGAATGAGGGCAGAATGATCTGGCTCCATGTGATGAACCACTAGATAATCCGGTTTTCTTTCGCCTAATACCTTTTTCAAGTTGCCAAGCCATTCTTCTCCTGCACGCTTATCCACAGTATCCATGATGGCTACCTTTTCATCCAGAATAACATAGGAATTGTATGCCATTCCTGCAGGGAGATAATATTGACTCTCGAACAAATCTAAATTGGTGTCATCTACACCAATATACTTTACGGTTGCAGTTACATCTTTTACCATTTCTGTTTTATTTTAATTCTATAATTTGTTTAACTTTTATGTCTTCCGCATTAGCGCCAATTCTAATCTCAAATTCACCAGGCTCCACAGTCCACTTCATGTTCTTATCCAGAATCTGTAAGTCTTCTGGATGAAGGGTGAATTTAACCGTTTTTGTTTCTCCTGGTTTCAAGCTGACACGTTCAAATCCTCGCAGCACTGATTCATAATAAACCACCGATGTAATTAAATCGGACACGTAGAGCTGAACCACGTCTTCACCTTCTTTCTTACCGGTATTGGTTACATCTACAGATACATTAATGTCACCATCTACTGTACCAGAATAGCTGATATTTAAATTGTTGTATTCAAACTTAGTATAACCTAATCCATAGCCAAACGGATAGAGTGAGCCGTTTACACGTGTGTTTTTAGCACTCCACCAACTAGCAGCATTGTGTGAGCCACGTTTGAAAGGGAAGTTCCATTCTATTTCACCTATAGTCTTAGGGAAAGTGATAGGCAGACGTCCACTAGGGCTCAGTTCACCAAAGAGCATTTTGGCTACAATGTGGCCACCTCTAAAGGTAGGGAACCATGTTTCCAGAATGGCTGGGATATATTTGTTTTCCCAGTTGATAGTCAGTGGCTGACCATTGACTAAAACCAATATAATAGGCTTCTTGGTTTTATATAGAGCTTGCAATAAATCACGCTGTTTGCCTGGAAGATCTAAGGAGGTACGACTCCTACCTTCGCCGGTTCGTAAATCGTCTTCACCCAAGCAACAGATGATGTAATCCACATTTTCTGCAGCTTCTACCGCTTTTCGAATGGCATATTCTTCTCTGGCTGTCAAAGGCTCTGGAATAATTTCAGATTCTGGCCAGTTTGCATCTACTATTTCACAGCCTTTTTCATAAATCACCTTGTCGGCACCTAAATACTCTTGTAAGCCTTTTAGCAAGCTAATTCCATCCAGACCATTCGGACCATAACGGGAAATCATAAAATTCGTCTCGTCGGCTAAAGGTCCAGTGACAAGGATTTTATTGATTTTAGTCTTATCTAAAGGCAGAATGTCATTTTCATTCTTCAGCAGAACCATGCTTTGGCTCTGAACCTTATCGATGAAATTTTCTTGATAGACAAATCCGGCTTCCTTATCGGATACTGCACCGTTTCCGGTGTAAGGATTGTCGAAAAGTCCCATATTGAACTTGACATTCAGCACCTCTCTTACTCGTTGGTTGAGAACTTCTTCACTGAGAAGACCCTTTTTTACGGCATTCCGAACAGGATTGATGAAGGTTGATGGGGGAGTGAAGTTGGTTCTCACATTCAGACCAGCCTCCAGAACCAGTTTAGCCGTTTCCTCATAAGAAGCCGTCACCTTGTGTTTACTGTGCATGAACTCCACTGCTTCTGAGTCGCTCACCACATACCCTCTAAAGCCATAAGTATCCCTCAGCAGTTCAGTCAGGAACCAGTGTGAACCAGAAACCGGAATACCGTTCCAGTCGTTGTAGCTGCTCATCACCTCCCAAGGATGAGCTTTCTGGATGACCTTCTTAAAAGGATACAAGAAAATTTCATGGAGCTCCCGTGGGGTAATATGTGGGTCGGTACGAGCGTCACCGTCTCTTCCACCTTTTGGCACACTATAAGCAGCGTAATGCTTCAAGCAAGAAGCGATTCCCTGCTCTTGAATACCATTTACCATCTGAATACCCAGCTCACTGATGAGGTATGGGTCTTCGGAGTAACACTCTAGCGTTCTTCCCCATCTAGGGTCGCGTGCCATATCCAGAATAGGGGCGTAGACACTGTGGTAACCTATCAATTTAGCCTCCTTACCCACGATAGACCCTGCTTCATGAATGAGTGCCCGGTTCCAGGTACTTCCTAAAGCGATAGGGGCTGGCAGTGGAGTAGCTTTCGTATGATTTAGTCCGTGAATGCCTTCATTGGAGAATTCCACCGGAATGCCTAATCGGGTTTCTTCCACAAAGAATCGTTGAACCTGATGCAAGGCATTTACATGCACAGACATAGGGTAGGATAATTTTATCCCTCTGGCTGCACCTTCCACGCCATTCAGCATCTCATCTATGTTGGCAATTCCATCTTTCCATATTTCATTTTTCCAGTTGGGTGTAGGGAGAGAATCTTGTAATACTCTGCCGAAACCATACAGAGTAGTGACTTGATTAGATTTCTCTTCCAAAGTCATTTGGGAAAGCAGATCTTCCACACGCGATGCGATAGGCTGCTTAGGGTCTTCATAAATATCCTTTTTCCCATTTTTGTTGAAATCTATCCATCCATCATGATAAATGTCTTTTTTGTTCTGAGCATAAGAGGATGTAAGGGAGAATAAACAGATGCTCAAAAGACAAATTTTTTGAATGTGTTTCATTATTGTATTAGATTTAGTTAAATAAAATGCCATCTCCGTCAGGGTCCAGTGTTTTAGCCAGTTTCTCGATGTTCAGGCTACGTGCCGAAGCATCCACAATATCTTTGTAGACTCCACCTTTCTTATACACTTCATCCGGTTCACCGCTTTGTTCCACCCTTCCATTTTTCAGTGTGTAAACAAAATCACTGTCTATTATCTGGGAGATATTATGTGAAATCATGATGACCGTTCTTCCTTTCTTAATATCATCGATGGATTGTTTAATCTGCTCGGTAGCAATGGCGTCGAGCGAAGCTGTAGGTTCATCCAGGAACACGATAGGAGGGTTCTTCAAGAACATACGGGCAATAGCTATTCTTTGCTGCTGACCGCCAGAAAGTTGTTGTGCCTTGCTCTGGAAACCATTGGGTAATTTGATGATTTGGTCGTAGATATAGGCCTTTTTCGCAGCATCTATAATCTCATCCATCGTAGCATCGGGCTTTCCGTAGCGAATGTTTTCCTCGATGGAACCATCAAAAATGTGATTTTTCTGCAGCACCAAGCCGATGTTTTCACGAAGGTATTTCGTATCCCAATCCCGTAAATCCACTCCATCTAGTAAGATGGAACCGGTATCTGGCTCATAGAATTTGTCCAGCAGATTCACGATGGTGGACTTACCCGCTCCCGAAAGCCCCACAAAAGCGGTGATGTTTCCAGGAACGATTTCCATGTTGATATTGTGCAAGGCTTTTGTTCCGTTCGGATAAGTGAAATCTATGTTGTTCAGTTCAAATTTGCCGACCACTTTCTCCGGGTGATACTTACCGGATGGTTCCACATAATCATCTGCATCCAGAATATCGAAGAAACCTTCAGCATAGATAATCGCATCGTTTAGCTGGTCGAAAATTCTTTGCAACTGGGTGATAGGGGCCGTGACATTGGCAAACAGCATGACATGATACATAATTTTACCGATGGACATTCCCGGATATTGAATCAGTACCAGATAAGCCGTGAGAATGATAATCAGCACCGTGCCCACCTGCCGAACGAAGCTTTTTAAACCATCATAATAAAAAGAGGTTTTACGCACCAGCATCTGGTTGTCCGTAAACTTCGTCTGCAAGTCCCACTGCTTACTACTTTCGATGGATTCACGGTTAAACGACTTAATGACGTTCATGCTCTCGATGATTCCCATGATTCCATGACTTTTCTTTTCCCTGAACCCACGCATGTTCTGACGCCAGCCTTGAAGTTTTCGGGCCTGAGCCACCGTAATCCAAATATAGATAGGAACGATGAAAAGAGCGGTCAGACCCACGTAGAAATTGGCCATGAACATCAGAATCAAGGCTAGGAAAGCACTGGTAAACAGCGGCAATAAATCGATGAAAACATTTTGAACCGTACTGGAAAGGCTGCTCACGCCCTGGTCAATTCGGGTTTGAAGTTTACCCGTTTCATTCTCGTTGGCCGAGAAGAAAGCCATCTTATACGTAAGGATTCTATCCACCACAGCCTGCGACATGTCCTTACTCACTAAAATACGCATCTTCTCACCAAAGAAATTCTGAGCATAGGTAATCAGGGCCGATAAAATTTCCTTTCCCAGTAAAATAACACTGATAAGCGTCAGAATGTTAGCCGCTTCTGCCCATTCAAATCCTTCCGGCTTTATCAGCGCATTGATTTTATCCACCGTCCAGTCTAGGACGATCGCATTAACTTGGGCTATCAGAGAGCCAATCAGTGTGAGGAATAGGGTAGCCATGACAAGCCATTTGTAAGGCTTGACATAAGGCATGATTTTTTTCATTAAGTCGATAAGGTTCATACTTATTCTTTTTTATTTCTTTTAAAGATGCCTTTAAGCGTACCGGAAAGTTTTTTAGCTCCTCGTTTAATGCTTTTGCCCACCTTCACAGAGGTCGTGTCAATAAACTCACCAGCTTCCTTCAGGTTCTCACGACCTAGTTTCTTTCTATATTGAGCCCGATAGTTGTAGTAAAGCTCTACCTGGTCGTCGTTCATTTGCTTCTCATATTTTTCATCAAAAAGTTCCTTGTAGGCAGCGTATTCACCTTTCCAGGCAGAAATCTGCTCCGTGGTAGGAGTCTCCACCTTATTCATACGCTCCACCAATGATTTGAAATCATTCAAGAACTTGTCCACCTCGGTAGGGGTTTGAGCCAGACAAAAAGCACTAGGCAAAAGTACCATCATTACCATAAAAATAAATCTCTTCATAATCATTTCAATTAAAAGTTAGTTTATAATATATTTTTGATGTCTAATAAGTGATGTATTTCAAAATTAACCGGTTCCGGAGCTGTGAAATTTTCCGGATGAGCATTATAGAACATGACATCCAGCCCCGCATTTTTAGCCCCTTGTATGTCGGTGATGAAATTGTCGCCTATCATCAGAGTGGTTTCCGGGTTTGCTCCAGAAATCTCAAAGGCATAGTGGAAATATGCAGGAGAGGGCTTATTGGCTCCCGCATCTTCCGATAGAATCACCGTGTCAAAGAAATCCTGAAGCTCGGAGGCTGCCAGTTTCTTGTATTGAACTTCATGGAAACCGTTACTGCAAACGTGCATCTTGTAGCCTTTTCCCTTCAGATAGTTCAGCACCTCATAAGCACCAGGCACCACACCCGGCTTACAAGAGCACAGTTCCAGGAATTTATCGCTCACTTCCAGGCAAAATTCTTTACTGGGTTCGAAAGGCTTTTCCGTAATTTGGCCATCAGCACCCAGAGTTTTCACCTTGCCTTGTGAAAGAGGCCTTCTAAAACGTTCCACAATTAAGAACGGTCTATCTATCTCACCCGCACTGTATTGGCTCCACAGCACTACGTTGGCCAGCCAATAAGGCTCTGTAAAATCTTCTGCTTTTTTGAAATATCTGTCCAGGTGAAAATAATCATACAGTTCTTGCAAGGCAATTACGGCATTACCATGCGTGTCATAGAGCGTATCGTCGAAATCAAAAAAGAGATCAGTATATTTTTTCATTTTTCACCTTCATTTATTTTAATGCAAATATATATTATTTCTCGCAGGTTGCCAAATTTAGAGGGTTATGGTTTTTATAATTTAAATGTTTGCATTATCTTTGAACCATTAATTAAAAAAATCATGAAAGAAAGAGTAGTTTTTATCGATTACATCCGGGTTATTGCCTGTTTCCTAGTAATGCTGGTTCATGCCAGCGAAAATTTCTATGCAGCTGATTCTTCAGGGCTGGCAGGTAATTTCTCCATGCTTGCCAATGAAGCCAATCGGTTTTGGGTAGCGTTTTATGATGGTGGGTTAGGCCGAATCAGCGTTCCTCTGTTCATGATTGTCTCAGCCTATTTACTAGTTCCCATGAAGCCTGGAACGACCATGACCCAATTCTACAAGAAGCGTTTTTGGCGCATTTTACCCCCGTTTATAGTTTTTCTTTTACTGTACACTTTCTTGCCTCTTCTTTGGGGAGGTATGACTTGGGAACAGTCTTGGCAGGATTTTAAGATGTTGCCTTTTAATTTCCCTTCCATGGGAGGTCACCTTTGGTTCATGTACCCGCTCATCAGCTTGTACTTAATCATTCCGGTAGTTTCTCCTTGGTTGGAAAGATCCAGTGCGAAAGATGAACTGATCTTCATCGGGTTGTTTGCCTTTTCTACCTTATTGCCTTGGTTTCATCGCTTCGTCAGCCCTGAACTTTGGGGTGAATGTTTCTGGAACCACTTCAGCATGCTTTGGTATGTTTCCGGTTATTTAGGCTATCTGGTTTTAGCACATTACATAAGGGTGCATTTGAAATGGTCTAATTCCAAAAGGCTGAAGGTGGGTTTATGTTGTTTCCTTCTGGGTGGGGCATTCACTGCATGGTCTTTTTACTATAAAGGAGTACCTAATCAAGCTATTGAAACGCCCATGTTGGAATGGTCTTGGGAATTCTGCACCATCAACGTGCTCGTAGCCACTTTCGGAGCATTTTTACTCTTCACTTGCATTACGCAGCAGAAGGCTCCTAAATTCATTACAGACCTTTCTAAACTGTCTTATGGAATGTATTTGATGCATTTGTTCTTCTTGTCACAAATTGCAGCTTACTTTGTCAATGGAAGAAATCAGGCTGAGCCGTTGATTCCAGTGGCTTTGGCCATTCCAGTGATTGCCATCTTGACTTTCATCTGCTGTGCCGTAACTTCTAAACTAATTTCCTATATTCCTGGTAGTAAATATATAATTGGCTGATTATGAAAAAGACTTTATTCTTTTTTCTTATTGTCGTTCTAGCACATATTTCTGTATCTGCACAGGATTATGCTCGATTCCATGAGGGATTGTTGAAGAATACCCAAGTAAAAGGATGGATTCTGCAGTTTCTGGAGAGGCAGCAGACGGGTTTGACCGGTCACCCCGAAGCCATGTCTTATCCGTACAACAGCTGCTTATGGGCTGGAACCATCACCCGTGAAGCGGAAAACCATGGAAGCGATTGGTGGCGTTATGAGCAAACTGCCTATTACACCGATGGATTACTCCGTCTGGGTTATCTCTTGAACGACCAGAGTTTAATTAATAAAGGAAAAGATGGAATCAATTATACCATTGAACATGCTTCGGAAAATGGAAAACTGGGGCATGCAGAGATAGAATCTCTTTGGCCTTTTGCTGTCTTTTTCCGTGCCATGCTAGCCGAATATCAAGTCACTGGAGATGAGCGAATTATTTCCAGTCTAGAAAAGCATTACTTGAACTTTACTGCCGAGGAAATTTCTAAAATCAGAAACCTTATTAATGTAGAAGGAATCTTATGGGTTTACGGGAAGACAAAGAATAAGAAATTACTAGACTTGGCAGAAGAAGCCTTTGCCTTGGAAAATTCGGAACTCACCAGAGAGGTGGTGTACAACGATGAAAACCCTCATATTCATGGCGTAACTTACGCTGAAACCATGAAAATTCCTTTGTTGCTCTATGCTTACACCGGTAAGAAAGAGTATCTGGATTTTGCCCTTCGTGCCAACAAGAAAGTGGAGGATTTTGACATGCTTCCTGACGGTGTTCCTACCAGCGCCGAGTATTTGCTAGGAAACGACATTATGATAGCTCATGAAACCTGCGACATTACCGATTTTACCTGGTCTTGGGGCTATTTCCTAGAGACCACTGGAGATTCTCATTGGGCTGATTTAATCGAAAAAGCCGTATTCAACGCAGGCCCTGGTGCCGTAACGAAGGATTTCAAAGCCTTGCAGTATTTCTCTTGCGTGAATCAGTTCCTGGCTACCGGAAACTCCAACCATAATGAATTCAAGCACGGTTCCACCTGGATGGCTTACCGGCCCATCCATGAAACCGAATGTTGTGCAGGAAATGTGCACCGCTTCATGCCTAATTATGCTTCCAGAATGTGGATGGTGGGAGAGAAAGACGAACTAGTCAGTGCGCTTTACGGCCCATCAGCTATAGATTTCAGATTGTCCAATGGGAAAAACTGCCATGTGGAGGAATCTACGAATTATCCATTCGATGAAACCATCACTTTTAACTTCACCATGGATAAATCCTCCAAAATGAAATTCACCTTCCGCATTCCAGAATGGTGTGAATCCGCTTCCATCACCATCAATGGAAAGGCGTATAAGAAAAAGATACCTTATGGAGAATATATGACCATAGAGCGGAAGTTCGCATCTAAGGATCAAATTGTTCTCAAGCTGGACATGCCGGTGAAGGTTAAACATACAGCCGACCAGAAAGGCACTTATTTTGAGCGTGGGCCGTTGCTTTTCAGCTATGGAATCGGTCTCCGAATGACGGAAGACACTACCCAATATAGTAATATGGCTACCAAGAAGGTGGGAAATCCTGATTTCAAATGCTGGGACATTCGCCCACTAGGGAAATTTAATTATGCCCTGACTTCCGAAAGTAAGCCGAAGGCTATCCGCAGAATCCCTACCAGCGATTACCCCTTCGACTGGAACGGAGCTCCTATCAGCATTATCCTTCCAGTACGTGAAATAGAATGGGAACTGGAAGATGACCAGTACACTCCAGCACTTCCAGATACGGTGGTTTATAAGCAGGAAGAGATGGAATCCATCGTACTGGTTCCGTATGGATGTACCTTGTTGAGATTAACCGTCTTTCCCAAGGGTGACGATAGCGCAGATAGAATAAAGGAATGAAAAAAATTATTTTACTGTTGCTCTTGTGCCCTTGCCTGATGCTAAATGCGCAGACGGCAAATGAAAGACAGGCGCGTAGGATTTTCAACCAGACCTACGATATGGTTTTCGGTGAAAAGGGGAGTAAACTCTCTTATTCCGTCAATATCATTCGCCTTTATAAAACAGCCGGAACCATCCTGATGAAAGGGAAAAAATCCGTGTTTGAGGAAGACCGATTTGTGGGCTACACCGATGAAAAGAACTATTACAAGGTAGATAAAAAGAAGAAACTGGTAGAGATTTACGATGCCAATTCACCCAGCAGAGATAAATACGCATCGAAAGTCAAGTTCAACCTGGATGAGTTTGAGTACCATATAGCTGCTGAAGGCGACAACTATGTCATTACCCTGGACCAGAAAAAAGGAGGGAAAGGCACAGTGAAACATGCCAAAGCCTACATTGACAAGAAAACACGTTACCCGGTAAAAGTGCGGGTGAAAGTTCTTTTCTTCTGGATTACCGTAGACATCAATAGTTTCCACTACGGAATAACCGATGAAAGTGTTTTTGAATTCCCAGCTAAAAAGTATGCTGCGTTTAAAATGGTAGACCAGAGAGGCAAGAAATGACGCATTATTTTCATTATTAGATCAGTTTTTTATAATTTTGTACGGAATAATTACAGAACCTTACTATTGAATACTGAAGTAGAATAATGGATAAACCTGAAATACTTGTAGATAAGAGTTTTCATCAAATAAAAAAATGGTATCAGGGATTTCTGGAATTACAGAAACATGGCCCTGTGAGAAAACAGGAATCTACTTCCACTCATATCTGCATGCATTGTAATAATCAGTATGAAGGCGACTATTGCAATGTCTGCGGGCAGAAATATGATGTGGACAGAATTACATGGTCTTACGTTTATCAGAATATATTTACAGGCCTTCTGAATCTAGGTGAGGGCTTTTTACGCACACTAATCGACCTCCTTTACCGCCCGGGCTACATGATTCGGGACTATCTGGAAGGGCACCGGAAACCTTATTTCAAACCTTTCCAACTGCTGTTCGTGCTCAGTGCCATTTTTCTAATTTACATGCAGGTTACCCTGCCTGATGAACTGAACCGGTTTAAAGAATTCTCGGAGCAGGGTTTCAATACGAATGTGATGGCAGAATCTGTTGATACTACCTCAATGAATGAAGAGCAGAAGAATATGATAGATTATATAGCTGCAAATTACTTCAAGGTTGCAAACTTTATATCCAAGATAGAAGTTCCTCCTTCCGTGAAAAAGATTTTCAACATGACTAAGAATTGGGTATCTGGAAATTTGGCTGCTACCATCTTGATGCTGTTGCCTTTCTGGTATTTAGCTACGAAGCGAACCTTTAGGAAAACTGAATATGGGAAAAAGATGAATGGCCCCGAAAGATTAGTAAGCCTGGTTTACATTGGTTGCCAATTCATTCTTCTGACCTTTATTATCTTGTTTAATTTCCAGATTTTTGGGACCGTCTCTCCATTAACACCGTTCTTTATATACTTGCTTTGGAGTTACGACCATTGTCAGCTTTTTCAAATATCTTATCTCAGAGCTTTGAAACTTACCATGTTTATGTGTTTGCGTATTGATATTTATATATTTATTTTTGCCATAACTATGGGGGCTATTACCATGCAGTTAGCTTATCTTTTTGGCAATTAAAACCTTTAAACCATGAAACAGATTATAAAACATTTCACAGACAATGACCTGTACACCTTTAGTTGTCAGTATTACGTCATGATGAAATACCCTCGTGCAGAGGTGAAATATTCGTTTATAGACCGAAATCATCTGTGCTACCCGAAGAACTTTGCAGAACTGCTGCAAGAACAGGTGGACATGATGACTACCGTGAAGATTACGGACGAGGAAATCAGTTTCATGACGAATCACTGCCCTTGGCTGCCGCTGTGGTACTTTAATTTCCTCAGAGGCTATACGTTCAACCCGAAAGAGGTTTCCATCAGCCAGGATGAAGAGGGGCAGTTGTCCATCACCGTTCAAGGCAAGTGGTTCTCCACCATCATGTGGGAAATGCCGTTGCTGAGCATCATTTCCGAGCTGGTTCACACCCTAAAGGGAGAGAAGGCTACCTATAATCTGGAAGTAGAACGGGAAAAGGTGAAAGCCAAAACAGAAAAGTTCCTTCAGGCAGGGGTTATTCTGGGTGATATGGGCACTCGCCGCAGGTTCTCCTTCAACCATCAGGAAATGGTGATAAAGACCATGGCAGAGGTCTACCAGTCTCAAGATTGGCCCGGTAAATTCACGGGAACCAGCAATGTCTGGCTGGCCATGAAGTATAATCTGAAAGCCCTGGGAACCATGTCGCACCAGCTTATCTCTTTTGAGGAAAACGTGAGTGGAGTGTTCGAGTGCAACTATAACGTGATGAAGAAATTCTCCGATGTGTTCGATGGGGATAATGGAACGTACCTGTACGACTGCTTCGGGGATGAGGTCTTCTTCAAGAACTTGTCTAAGCGTATGGCGATGATGTACACCGGACTGCGTGTAGACAGTGGAGTGGAAGAGGAGCAGACGGAGAAAATCATCCAGAAATACCAGAGCCTGGGAATAGACCCTGCCTCCAAGCAGGTGGTCTACAGCAACGGATTGAACATCGACCGCTGCATAGAGATTCATCAGTACTGCCAGGGAAGGGTGAAAGACTCCTTCGGTGTGGGAACCCACCTCACTTGCGATGTGGACAATGTAAAACCTCTCAACATTGTGATTAAACTGACCAAATGTAGAATTACGGAAACTAGAGAATGGCATGATTGCATCAAGCTTTCCTGCGATAAGGGAAAGACCTTGGGTAATCCTGACAAATGCAACTATATCTTATCTCAAATCTAATTATTAACCTTTAAAATTTTAAATTATGAACGACCAGATTTTGAATTTCCTGAACAAGGCAAATGAAGATCCTGAAATGAAGGACAGAATCAAGCAAATGGCTAAGGGTGTTTCTGAAGGTGCAGATGCAAGCAACTTCACCGATGAGATTCTAGGTATGGCTAAGAAGCTAGGTTTCAACTTTGACTTGGCTGATATCCAGGAGCTTCTTAAGAAATTCTCCGGAGTAGATCTTTCCGATGGATTCGACCTTTCCGACTTGACCAAGATGCTGGGTCTGGGTGGTAAGCTGGACATGGGTAGCATTCTGGGTGGCCTGGGCAAAATGCTAGGTGGCGGAAAAAAGTAAAGAATGATTGAAAAAAAGAGCGGGTTACCCAGAAAGGTAGCCCGCTTTTTTTATGTCATTTTACCACCGGTAATTTCACGCATGAAGGTGCATCGGTGTCACAGTGTATGTTGATGGTGGCATCTACATAAGCACTTTCATCACAGGTGTATATATCGCAGAATGTCTGCGGGTTACGGTCTACCAGTGGGAACCAGGTAGACTGAATCTGCACCATCAGTTTATGTCCGGGTTTAAAGGTGTGATTCACATCGGGCATAGTGAACTTTACCTTGGTTCTTTCACCGGGTACGAAGGGTTTTGGCTCGGAAAAACTCTCCCGGAACTTTCCTCGCATCACTTCACCTCTCACCATGAGCTGGTAACCACCCATCGGATAACGAGGAATCTGCAGGTCGGGGCGGTCGGAACGCTTGATTCCTAACTCTTCCATCCAGCTGAAATTGTCGGGGTAAACATCTATGACTTTTACGATGAAATCAGCGTCTGTGGAACTGATGTCTACGTAGAGTTCTACTTCCATTTCGCCGGAAAGCTGCATTTCTTTCTGCAGTGGGTCAGACTCAAAACAAATCACATCAGGGCGTTGCGCAGCAAAACGCTGGTCGTCTATCATGTAGTTTCGGCTGGTGCTGGTCTCTATTCCCATGTGGTAGGGAACAGGATTGTCTATGTCGCTCACATAGCTCACCGTTCCGCTGGTAGAAGGCCGCTCCTGTGACACTTTTCCATCGGCATGGAGGTAGAATGGAGTGGTTTCTGCTCGCTGGATAAGTGGCCAGCCCTCCGCATAATGTTTCCAGGTGCGCTTTCCGGAATCGAACATCAGTGCTCCGGTCTTCGGTTTCTCGCCCTTTCCTTCCAGATAGTACGCAAAGAAGGGGTATTCTATGTTGGCCATATAGTACTCTGAAGTGCCCTGTTCACCGAAGTAAATGTTGTTCCAGAACTCTCGCATGCCTCTGCTCCAGGCACCGTGATACCAAGGGCCCTCCACCAGATAGAGGTCGGTAGAAGGACTCTGCTCCTTGATGGCCTTGTACGTGTCGAATGCACCGTAGCAGTCTTCCTTATCGAAGAGTCCACCCACCACCATCACGGCAGGCATCACGTTCTTCATGTGGTTTCCCTTGGTTACCGTGTGGCTTTCCCAGTACTCATCCCAGTACGGATGTTCCCGCACGGTGCGCAGGTACTGGAGGCTGTCTCCATAAGCATCCGTAATGTTCTTGTACGTGCCTATTTTCAGGTAGTCTGAATAGAAATCCGTGGGGAAGAGATTCGGGAACTTGAACGAACTGCGGTCTACTCCGTTCCGCACGTTGTCATTGTCCATCATGTATTCAAAGAAAGGCTGGAAGCTGATCATCTCTGCCATCATGAAAGCCCCGTTGTGATGCACATCATCCCCATGGAACCAGTCAGTTACAGGAGCTTGAGGGGACACAGCCTTGATAGCTGGATGCCCTGCCAGGGCTGCCATGGTGGTGTAGAAACCGGGGTAGGAAACACCCTTCTGACCCACACAACCATTGTTGTTCGTGTTGTTTACGAGCCAATCCACCGTGTCGTACGTATCACTGGCTTCATCGGTCTGCCCAATGTTCTTCTGGGCTTTCTTGCTCTTCACTTTATTGTCGATGAAAGGACGGATATCATCGAATTCACCCTCCGACATGTTTTTTCCTCTCACATCCTGGAACACGAAGATGTAGCCGGCATCTACGTAGGGTTCATAGGACACGGAGTGCAGTCCCGCATAACGGCCTTCTCCGTAAGGACCGGCACTGTAGCAGGTGCGTTGCATCAGGATAGGGTGCTTCTGGGTTTTGTCCACAGGTTCATAGATGGCGGTGTAGAGTTTTACGCCATCTCGCATAGGAATCATCACTTCCTGTTTGGTGTAGTGTTCTTTGATCCACTCTGCGGTGTATTTCTGTGCTTGAGCGGGAACAAAGACGAGGATAAATAGTAAGCTAATCAATAGTTTTTTCATACTCTCTTAAGTCGTTTTGTATTTGTTGTGCAAAGATACTACAAAATTGGCCCGACTGCAAATATTGGGGGTCATAAAAAGATTTTTTTGGCCAATAAAATGATATCACTTACAGTGATAAGGAAGAATTTCCAAAAAATCACATTTTTCATGTCATTTGTCATTTGTCATTAAGGGATTTTCACTTTGTCAGGTCATCAGGTCATCAGGTCATTTTGACTTACACACTACAAGAGGAAGGGGGAGGCATTTCCGGGCCAATATTAAAATATATATTTTATATATATTAAATATTGAGCACTTTTTACCCCCATTTTTCATGTTTTAGGAATATGCAAAACTTAAATGACCTGATGACCTTTCGACCTGATGACCGGAGAATTCAGGAAAAGTCACCGTGGGTCGTGGGTCATTGGGTCATTGGGTCATTAAGACTTTTCACACTACATTTTGCAGGGGAGCCGTTTCCGGCTCAATATAATAATAAATATTATTTATAATTATATTGGCACTTTTTTCACCCCCACATTTTTCATGTTTTATAAAAATGACAAAAAACCTTAATGACCCAATGACCCAATGACCCAATGACTTTTCCTGAATTAGGTTGACTCTTTTTATGGTTAAATTTTTAACATAATCCTATCCGTACGGAAAAAGTTGAC
>AUXO012894550.1_pt1 | contig 42629 bp, 37 predicted proteins | sample 768731 | NCBI WGS metagenome assembly AUXO01 (sample SAMN02715735, study PRJNA202380) | gut metagenome | biome: sheep rumen | host: Ovis aries | place: New Zealand: Palmerston North | reverse complement strand
TGATGTATTTGGCACGAGCCTCATCGCTGGCTGCGTAGAAACAGTTGTATACCAAGTCGGTATCGAAGGTGGAAGCCAATCCCACACACTGTGGAAAGACAGTAGCCAAGCCGTTTCTACCCACACCATGGAGCGTTTCATTCCACCAGTTGTATGGCTTGATGCCTAGTCGCTCCACGGGCTTGGAATCATTTTCCATCAAGCCCAGTTTCTCCTCCAGGGTGAGCTGCTTCAGCAGTTGCTCAGCCCTTTCAGCAGGCGTACCTTTCGTGTCTTTCGCTTTTACCTGTGCCTGCATAGGTAAAATGAAGGCACAAGCTGCAGCAGTAATCAACAGTATCTTTTTCATGGTTATTTAGTTTAAAGTACAGTAATTTTCATGGAGATATCCTGCTTAGGACGGTCACCCCGAAGTGTTTCTACCTCCTGAATCTTTCCTACCACGTCAAGGCCTTCTTCCACTTCGCCAAAGACGGTGTACTGACCATCCAGGAAAGGTGTACCCCCCACGGTGGTATAAGCCTGTTCCTGCTTTTCAGTCAAGCCCTTAGCTTCTTTGGTTTTCATGGCAGCTTTTGTTTCAGCGATGAGCTTGTCCTGCAATGCCATGAGGCCATCCCGATCTCTATTCTTACGGAGCTGCAGAATTTCATCCCTGTGCTGCTGCACCAAGCCATTGAACACATTCTGCTCCTCCTGCATCTGAAGCTGCTTCTTCAGTTGCCCCAGCTTACTCTGGTTGTACACTTCGCCCCAGACAATGTAGAACTGGCAACCGCTACTTTCGCGTTTTGGGTTCATTTCATCGCCCAGACGAGCAGCAGCCAAGGCACCCCGCTTGTGGATAAGCTCCGGCTGGATTTCAGCAGGGATGGTATATCCTGTGCCTCCCGTGCCCAACTGATGACCCGGTGCTGCACCGATGCTTTCGGGGTCACCTCCTTGTATCATAAAGTTCTTGATGACCCGATGAAACAACGTGCCATCGTAGAAGCCTTCATTGGCTAGTTTAAGGAAATTGTCTCTGTGTAAGGGTGTCTCATCGTAAAGACGAACGATGATATCACCCAATGATGTTTCAATTTTTACTTTTGCCATATATGTTATTTAAATTATACTTAATCGTTGCTTAGAATTTCTTTCCACATTGCTTGCAGTGAAAGTAATACTGATTCTTGGGTAGGTAAATTAAGCCGAGGACAGTGATTATGACGATGAGACAAATGGTGAGAATAGGAGTGATTTGATAGAAAAAGAACCATACGAGGGTGAGTGTGAGCAACAAGATAGCCACTCTTTTCCAATATGTGGATTTCTTCATACCGCCTTCAATAGGTTCCACATCCTCACTTCCGCAGCGAGGACACCAGATTTTTATCACTCGCTCTTCTTGAATCTGGCTGACTATCTCTTTGGCTTTTTCAAGATCCTTTTTATATACTTTTATAGCGATAGCAGGGTTAGGGCCATAACCACCCACAGCACCTGTGATGGTTTCATCTACAGCCATGCAAGGTATTCCTGCTTCTTCCAAAGCCATCTTTACTTCATCGGCAAAGATGGTATTCTCACACTTCATTACGATTTTCAAGTCTTCCATAGTATTTGTCTTGTGGTGTTTTATCTTGCAAATATAGGAAAAATCAGAGAATCATACGAAGTTTGAAGCTATTTCTTATTGTTGGCGCAAACAATAATTCGTTTAATTGTTTGGTGAATACGAAAAAAATCCATATCTTTGCATCCGCAAACTCTTCAGGGCAGGGTGTGATTCCCGACCGGCGGTATAGTCCGCGAGCCTCTCCAGGGAGGCATGAACCGATGCAACTACGGTACCGACAGTATAGTCTGGATGGAAGAAGAGAGATCTCCCTTACATTCTCTTAGAAGTAAGGTGAGGAGTTTCTTATATGCCTTGAATTGTATGCCAAAAGTAACATTACTCACAATTCAAAGCTTTCTACAATGGCAACGAAAAAACATGTACTTTTGGGCATCACAATTCTAACCTCTATGACAGGTATAGCGAAAAACCACATGGAGGATGATGTCTTGCCCAATGACACGGTGCTCTCTCTTCAGGAGGTAGTAGTTCGTGGCAACTTTTCCGACGAGAGACACGCAGCACTGAATCTTACCACCCTTAGACCGGCTGATATCCTTCGGCATAGCACGGCTCCAAACTATCTGGAGATGATGCAGGGAGTACCCGGAGTCTTTGCTACCTCTTCTACAGGTACCTATGGCGATGCTACGCTGAATATGCGAGGCTTCAAGCAGGAAAATATCTCCATCCTTCTCAATGGAATTCCTATTCAGGGCTTAACATCAGGTTCCATGTATTGGAGCAACTGGATGGGATTGGCCGATGCCACCTACGCTGTGCAAATTCAAAAGGGATTAGGGGCATCCATGCTGGCTGATACTTCTATGGGAGGAGCCGTAAATATCATCACTAAACGCAGCGGATATTCACCCATGACCAACTTCGGTTTTTCTGCTACAGAATTTGGTACCCTTAAGGGGAGTTTGAACTACTCTTCAGGAGAGTTGAAAAATGGGTGGGGAATAGATGTGTCTCTAGCTTATGTTACGGGCTCCGGTTTTGTGGAAGCTTCGGATGTTCAAACCTTCTCTTATATGCTCTCTGTGAGCAAACTTCTTAATGAGAAGAACACGCTTATTTTTACGGCGCTTGGTTCTCCAGAAACGCACGACCAGCGAAACACTGAACTCAATTCTGCAGAGGTGGATAAATACGGACGTGAATACAGTAAGAACTGGGGTTACCTGAGAGGAAAAGAGTATTCCATAGCTAGGAATCACTACTGGAAACCTTATTTCACTTTGCAACATATTATGGAGGGGGAGCGACTTTCGATGAAAAACTCTATCTATCTGGCACTAGCCAATGGAGGGGGTCGTTCTACTTATGCTGCTTCTGGAGCTAAAAGCATCATCGACCATCAAGATGGGAATGGGCATATTGATTTCGATTCTATCCTTAGGGAAAATGAGGAGAACGGGGCTTCCAAGAATATCATGATAGATTATTTGAGCGGTCACAAGCAAGCTGGAGCTATCTTTTCTGCAGATTATAAACTTACCGATAAGTGGACATTGGCTGGTGGTGTTCAATACCAGTATTATGATACTTACTCCAAGATGGAAATACTGGATCTGCTGGGTGGAAGCTATTGGTACGACTATTCCAGCAAATCGAATTTGGGAGTGGGTGATTATGTAGGTGCCAGATATGGTAGGACTACCCACCATACTTCAGCCTTCCTGCAAGGGAAATACGACTTCGGGCCTTGGGCGCTGCAGTTTGGTGCTTCAGTTTTCAATGGCATGTACCGGAGGCACAACGATGTGACCGGTGAAAAGAGCGACTGGGCCAATGGTTTCGGAGCGAATTTCAAGGCAGGTATTCTCTATGCTATCAATAACCAGCATTCTATTTATCTGAATGGAGGTTACAACTCTAGGCTTCCTTATGCCAATGTGTATTTGGCTTCCAGCAATCTATCCATCACCAATGATGTGATCAATGAAAAGAATATTATGGGAGAGCTGGGTTACCGTGCCAGTTGGAATGGAGGAGGTTTGTCTCTCTCTGGTTACATTGCTTCCTGGAAAGATAAGAACCTGACTGTGAATATCACAAAACGTGCGAATGAGAAGTCGGAGAAATATCTGGTGAAAGGCTTGAATGCCCTGCACATGGGTATAGAACTGGATGTGCATCAGCAGATCAACCAATGGCTTACAGCCAAAGCGTATGGCATGCTGGCATCATGGAAGTGGAAAAACAGTGGAGAAGCCATCATTTACGACTCCTACACTGAAGAAACCTTGAACACCTACACCATAAATTGCGATGGGCTTCATGTGGGTGATGCCCCCCAAACACAGGTGGGAGCTTCCCTGGATATGAAATGGATGAACGGATTCTATGCCCATGTAGGTTGGCAACTGAATGCCAGAATGTATGCAGATTTTGAGCCATCTTCACGCACTACAGAAGCATCGGGCGATTCTTATCTTTTACCCTCATACAGCTTAATTGATGCTACAGTGGGATGGAGAACTTACATTTTTAAAGATATGCAATTGGATTTGTTTGCCAATGGAACCAATCTGCTGGATAAACACTACATAGAACGAGGCATCGATGGAGCCAACCACGATTTAGCTACTTTCCGTGGTTACTGGGGAGCTCCCCGTGCCCTGAGTGCTGGATTTAGAATCAGTTTTTAGCAATATATTTATGTGAATAATGAAATGAAGAAAAGCGGGGAGTCTTATTTTGATTCCCCGCTTTTTCTATCTTTTTTAAGCCTTGTATCAGAGAAGTTTCTTAATCTCTTCTTCTACAATTTTCATATCTTTTGTAGGTTCAAATCTAGCCACTACATCTCCCTCTTTATTAATGAGGAACTTGGTGAAATTCCATTTAATATCTGGAGTCTTTTCCCATCCAGGAACATTCTTGTTGAACATATCCACTAGAATAGGAGTGAGTTTGTTGTCAGCATCAAAGCCTTCAAACCCCTTTTCGCTCTTCAACCAAGTGAACAGTGGAAGCTCATTTTCACCGTTTACATCAGCCTTCTTGAACTGTGGGAAATCCACACCAAAGTTCAAAGAGCAGAATTCAGTAATCTCTTCATCGCTTCCAGGAGCCTGATGGCCAAACTGATTACAAGGGATGTCCAGGATAGTAAAATCCTGATCTTTCAGACGATGATAAATATCTTCCAGTTCCTTGTATTGAGGAGTGAATCCACATGCAGTAGCTGTATTCACTATGAGAAGTACTTTACCTTTATAATCGGCCAAGCTAACTTCGTTTTTCTTTTTGTCTAACAACTTAAAATCGTATACTTTTGCCATAATTTAAAAAATTAAATGATTAATCTGTTTTTAATAAATCTGGATTTTGTTCTAATTCTGCTAAACGAACTTTAAATGCGTGCTCAATTTCAATGGATTTGTTGTTCTTTAAGTCGTAAGTTACCATGACTGTTTGGCACACGCATTTTAATTCTTGGGTTTTCGGGTTGATGACTCTTTGATAAAGGGTGAAACTCTTATTACCAATGTGCTGAACAGCTGTCTGTATAACCACTTCATCTTGATAGAAAATAGGAGCAATGAAATCCGCATTGATGTGTGCCACAACCACTCCAATGTTATGGAACGAATCTTGCCCCAGGGCATCGAAAATGTATTTAGTCTTGCACATATCGAACAATGAAAAATAAACGGAATTGTTCACATGCCCGAACTGGTCTACATCAGAGAAGCGCAGCTGCACAGGCATCTCATGTCGAAATTTAATGTTTTCTACGTCCATTTTATTTACCTTAAAAAAATTATTTTCAAAGGTAATCATTTTTTGAGATTGAAGCTTTTTGAATAATGATTTTTAACAACTGAAATGAAAAAAGGCGAGCCATTTAGCCCGCCTTCCTCTTATTTTTTCTATCCGTTAGTCGATGTTAATGCTACGCTTATTCTGCAATGCCTCTTCTTGAGTTTTCTTAGGCAATTCAATGTGGAGTACACCATCTACTACCTTAGCAGCAATTTTCTCCTTGTTTACATCTTCTGGGAGAGTATATGTCTGCTCATAGCTGGTGTAGTTGAATTCCCTACGCAGATAAACCTGCTTTTCATCTTCCTCCTTATGCTCCTGCTTCTTTTCCGTTTTTACATGGAGATTTCCATCTTCATCCAGACTGATGTTCCAATCCTCCTTTTTCAAGCCTGGAGCAGCAATTTCCATCTCATACTTTACTCTGTTTTCTTTGATGTTCACTGCTGGAGCAGTAGCATTCATTCTTGACATATATCTATCCTCTACGAAATCATTAAACAAGTTTGACATCCAGTTGTCATTGTTTTTACGTACTATCAACATAAGTCGTTCCTCCTATATTTATTTTTTAATTATCAATTTTTAAAATCTGGTAATCATAAAGCAACTGATGTGCCGTTGAAAATATCTGACATTTTTCAGTTGTAAATATGAAAGATTGGCATCAAAACTTAATTTTTTTAAACTTTTCTGTCATGATCTGTCATGCCATTAAAATCCGTTGTGAAGATAAAAAGAAAAGAGGATGCACCTCTTAGAATGCATCCTCTCTTCTAATTTAAAAGATGTGGTTATTAACCTACTTCAATCTTATGTTCTATTTTCTTCTCTTCCTGTTTAGACATCTTTGGCATATCAATCATGAGCACACCATCGTTGACTTTCGCACTGATTTTATCCTTATCTACATTATCAGGTAGGGTATAAGTCTGCTCATAATTGGTGTAGTTGAATTCCCGACGCAAATAATGTTCATGCTTATCTTCATCCTTGTGTTCACACTTGTTTTCAAGCTTAACTTCCAGATTACCATCAGCATTCAGTCCTACTCTGCAGAATTCCTTCTTAAGACCAGGAACTGCTATTTCCATTACATACTTGTTTGCATCTTCCTTCACATTTACTGCAGGTGCAGTGGAGTTCATTCTTGTCATCCAGCTGTCATCGAAGAAATCATCAAAGAAATTTGTCATCCAATTTAAATTGTTGTTTCTACGTGCTAATAACATAATTTTTACCTCCTATTTATATTTTTAGTTCTTTATCTAGTTTTGGAGTTCTCCATCGTTCTTGATTTCGAACTTCGCCTATAAATTTGCAAGTTTTATGCCAAACGGGATTTCTGCCAAAAAATTTACAAAACTTGTCAAAATTTCCACTAATCTTAATTAATTTAAACATTGCTGACAAAAAGACATCCTTTTATTCCTTATTTAATTTGAATAGGCGTTTGTTGTTTTATCTAGAATTTATTATTTTTGCTAGGACAAATAATTTAATCTGTGCTATGAGAAAACAAAAGACATTCATTTTAAAATGGAATCCAGAGATTTCCAGTGTTCGCACTGATCTTTGGCATTTTTGGAAGCAACATCAAAATTTTGTTGAAGCAAATTGGAGTGTTTGGGATCATAAAAAGGCTCAGGTAGGTGACCGCTTTTTCATGGTTAAAGTGGGTAATGGAATTACGGGCATTGTCATGGAAGGCTCCTTTGCTTCTAATCCAGTGCTAGGAGAGGACTGGTCGGGAAAAGGAAGAAAAGTATATTACTGCGACTTGAACATCAACTATATCATGGATCCGGAATCAGATCCTATTATCCCGACAGAGGATTTGGCTGAAGCTATTCCTTGTTTTGATTGGAAAAAAGGACATTCAGGTGAGATGCTGGAGGATGCTGATGCTCTGAAGCTGGATGAGCTATTCAAGAACTACTTGGAAGACAATAAAAACTTTGCTTTTTCCTGCCAAGTGAACTGGGGGATGGCTCTGGATTGGAATTGTGCTGATTATATTCCTGGTTTGCGTGAATGGCTACATACCATATCTAAATTAAGTGATTATACGGAAGATTTTGCATGCAACGAAGAAGTGTATGAAGATGCAGTGATGACCAAGTTCTCTATGTCTCACTCCAATGTCTGCAAGTTCCATTTAAAGACAAAATATGCGGAGATGGATATCTATGCCAAGGGCTTGACCCTGCTTGAAGCTCATGTGCATCGTTATTCCTGGACTCGTTCAGAGTTCAGTCTAGGGCTTTGTGAGCCGGGTATTTTCAGAGTAGATTTGTCGGATATTGTGCTTTATTGTTCAAAGGTGGAATTCCGTAACATTAAACCAGTTCCAACCGCAAGTAACAACTGAACATCATGGTAAACTAAAAATAAGATTAGTAATCTTGGTGCTTGAAGATTACTAATCTTAAAGGGTGAAGATTAGTAATCCTACCGAGTTAAGATTACTAATCTTCTTTTTTATGCATTAGATGGATTATCCGTTATCTATATTTTCCTGAACCAACTTCTTCAGTTTGGCTGGGGAGTTTGTCAATGATTCCCTTAGCTCCACGTCATTGAAATTTTTCAGATACCTGATGGTGTAATCGATGATATCATCGGTAAATATACCACAATCCTTATAAATGGCACGGTCTTTCTCCAGTTCTAAGGCTGCTGCCATACAACTGTCTGGAAGTTGCTCCAATGCGTTTTTAACGGCCTCATTCTTTGGGTCATTAATATCTACTCCCAAATCTATATAAGTACGATTAGCTACTTCCAAGGCATTCTCCATCTTAAAACCATGAAGGGCAGCACAACAAAGAGCGGACATCAGCAGATAGGTATTGGCAAACCCATCGGATGCACGCCATTCAAAAGTCTGTTTATTGCTATAATCATTGGTGATGGATTGTTCCAATGGATTAACCCGTTTTGCCATATCCATTTTCTGCAGCCATCCTAAAGGAACTCTGATTAAGGCACTCCGATTAGAAAACGACCAGCAGAGACTAGTGGGGGCTTCCTGATGTGGAACAAGCCTCATGAAACTTAGCGGATGAGGATTACCAAATGCTGGGAGAGAGGTTCCAGCATCAATATAACCAGCTATAGCTTTTAAACATTCTTCCGTCAGTTTACCGTCATGAGTCATCATGGATTTTCCGTTGCGCGTAAATCTGCAATGCACATGCATACCTGATCCCGCTTCACCAACAGTGATTTTAGGGGCAAAGGTTACTTCCACACCATATTTATAAGCCAGCTGTCGTAACACCCACTTAGCTATTACCAGTTGATCTGCTGCATCTTCTATGTTGGTAGGGAGGAACTCTATTTCATTTTGTTCATAGACATACCCATCCTCATTGAAATTTCCCACTTCTGAATGCCCATATTTGATTAGGCCTCCACATTGAGCTATAGTTTGCATAGCTTCCATGCGGAAATCCGTGAATTTGTTGAATGGAGAACTTTCGTGATAACCTTTTTGAGCAGGAACGGTATATAAGCCATCATCCTTGGCAATGACATAATATTCCAGTTCACCCATAGTTTCCATTTCCAATCCCGTTTCTTTTAGCAAAGCATGATGTGCTTTATGTAAGATAAACTCAGGAGAACTCTCAAATGGATTTCCTTCCCTGTCCATAAACGTACACAAGAGGTCGATGCTGGGATATGCAGTGAGTGGATTGACAAATGCTGTGTGGTATTTAGGAATGACATAAAGGTCTGACTTTCCTGCTTTGATGAAAGGGAATAAGCTAGAACCATCTACACGTTCACCGGCTTCCATAATGGTTCTAAGATGAGCCTCATTGTGAATGACAAAGTTCAGTGTCTTAAGTTTTCCATCCCATCCGCAATAATGAAAGTTGATGAACTTGATTTCATTCTCACGGCAATAATAGATGATATCTTCTCTGGTAAATTCAGACGGTTCTTTGGCCAGGAACTTAACCAGCAGATTCGGGTTCATTGATATTTTCGCGTTCATAGTATTTTTATAGTATGTTTCAATAATGAGCAAATATACGAAAAAAATACACTACGAAAAAAATATCCTTTTCACATTTAAGGTAAAAAGGACAAAATACAAGAAGTAATGAAAACTTAGGGCTTAAAAAGCATGCCCATACACTGACAAGCTTTCATTTCATTCTCTAATAATTCAGGGTAGTGAGGGCATGTTTCACAACCTTTCCAAAACTTAGGATCGGTGGTGAGTTCTGTATATTTCACTTCTTTGAACCCTAAAGCCAAGTTCATCTTCTTCACCGCAGGGCTTTTCGTTATGCTGAAGATACAAGCGCTGGGGAATTTGGTACGGCAGATTTCAAAAATCAGTTTTTTAATCTTTTTAGCCAATCCCATTCTGCGATATTCCGGTTTCACTATCAAACCAGAATTGGCTATAAAGTTGTCCCTTTGCCAACTTTCAATATAACAGAATCCTGCAAATTCATTTTCGCATAAGGCAATGACAGCTTTACCTTCCCGCATTTTAACTGCCAAGTATTCTGGATCTCGCATAACAATGCTATTTCCTTTTACTTTGCTGGCTTCATAAATAGCCGAAAAAATATCAGGAATGTATTTGATATGTGATGCATCGGCAATTTGAACTGTATAGGAATGCTCGTCTGTCATATAAGTATTGTTTTTAATTCGGAAAAGAAAAGAGTCTTACGATGAAGACTCTTTATCTGATTATTTATTTGCAGTAAGTTCTATTACATCATTTAAATATGCATCATCGGTGATGTTCTTCAACACTAATGCAGCTTGATTAATCACCTCCAGACTCTTTTCCCATTTTTCCAAAACTTCTGGAATAGGAGGGTTACCACAGGTTTTCAAATCTAAAACTTGTTTAGTGATATCATAAAGTTCTGAACTTGGGAGGTTAATCTCAGCTGTTGCTGTTTCTATGGTTTCATCTATAGATTCACTAGCCTTGATTGCTAGCATCTTTCTTGTATTGTCAGGTGTAGTGTTGATAATGAATCCGATATACTCTTTAAGCAGATTCATCAAAACGATGTATTCCTTGTAAGTAATTTGATAAATTTCCATGTTAATCCTAAAATTAAATCTTTTATTTACTCTTTTTACTTTTAGCTTATATAAAGCTCTATACCTTAAAAACGCGGTGCAAAATTAATTCTTATTTATGAGATGAACAAAAAATACTCAAATAATCGTTCTATATGAAGGTTTTACTTGATTTTAATCTATTAAAATAGAAGAACTACCTGTATACAGCTGATAGTATTTCCCTTTCAAGGATAAGAGTTGCTCATGATTCCCTTGCTCAATGATATGCCCATGTTCCAACACATTGATAACATCGGCATTTCTTACCGTAGACAGTCGATGGGCTATGATGAATGTAGTTCGGCCTTTCATTAAGATATCCATTCCTTTCTGAACCAGTTGCTCTGAATGAGTATCTATGCTACTGGTAGCTTCATCCATAATCAGTACAGGAGGGTTTGCGACTGCAGCTCTGGTAATAGCCAATAATTGCCTCTCTCCTTGACTAAGATTTTTTCCCCCGTTGACGAGTAAAGTTTGGTAACCATTAGGGAGACGTCGAATGAAGTCGTCTGAGCCAATTAATTTGGCAGCTTCTATACATTCTTCATCGGTGGCATTCAATCTTCCGTATCGGATATTTTCCATGACTGTGGTGGAGAATAAGTTGGTGTCTTGAAGCACCATACCAAGACATTTCCTCAAATCACTTTTATTGATATCCTGGATAGAGATTCCGTCAAAAAGAATGGAACCACTGTTGATTTCATAAAAGCGAGTAATCAGATTGATGATGGAAGTCTTACCTGCACCTGTTCCACCTACAAAGGCAATCTTCTCGTTATCTTTTACATTCAAGTTGATATCGAAAAGTACCTGCTTTTCTGGGGTGTAACCAAAATCCACATGACTAAGTTGGAACGTACCTTTCACATTTTCAGCCTCAAATTCTATTGTGCCATCATTCACTTCAGGCTCTTCATCCATCATATTGAACATACGTTCTGCACCTACAGATGCATTGATTACTGTATTCATTTGCTGACTTAGCATAGAAATAGGGTGCATGAAATTCCTGTTTAGGGTCAAGAAACTGACCAACGTACCCAGGCTGAGGTTTACAAATCCTGTGAGTGAAAGGGTGGCACCTACTACGGCAATCAGCACGTATCCCAGATTACCTAGGTTTCCGTTCACTGGCATGATTATATTGGCTATCTTATTCGCCTTGTACACAGCTACACGCAGCCCTTCATTAATGACAGCAAACTTGGCTTTTGCCTCTTCTTCATGACAGAACACCTGAACCACCTTTTGTCCAGTCATCATTTCCTCAATAAAACCATTTACCTCAGCCAATTTCTCTTGTTGTTCCATGAAGTAGGTGCGTGATCTCATAGCCAAAGCTACCGTAGTTCTCATCATGATGAATGCCAGGATTAAGGAGACAATGGTCAATGGGATGCTCAGTACTATCATGCTTACCACAGTGAAAGTGATGGTTATCAGAGAATTGAAAATCGTAGGCAATGACCGGCTGATCATCTCTCTGAAACTGTCTACATCATTCGTATATACAGACATGAGTTCTCCATGAGAATGCTGGTCAAAATAGCTGATAGGCAATTTCTCCATGGAGGTAAACAAATCCTTCCGTAGCTTCAATAAGGTGCCATTACTTACGAAAATCATAATCAGATTATGAGTGTAATTGCACACGACACCGATGAATAGAATTAAAGCCAACTTGAACAGAGTCTGAGCCAGGGAAGCATATTCAGGGTTGTCTACCTGAGTCAATGGAATGACATAATCATCAATTAAGGATTTGATGAATAGGGTAGAAATAATCGATGTGATTGAGCTAATGATGATACAAATAGCCACTACACCCCATGAAATCTTATAATTCTTGAGCACAAACTTGGTTAAACGAAGCAGTACTTCTTTCTTAGTTTTCTTCATTTAGCCCTCCTTTCTGTTCTGGATTATCAAAATCACCGCCACTCTCGTGCTGTATGGAATAGAATTCCCGGTAAATCTCGTTGTTCTCCAACAGTTCCTCATGGGTACCTACACCATTGATTTTTCCGGATTGGACAACAATAATTCTGTCGCATTGCATGACCGTATTGATACGTTGGGAAATAATAACCTGAGTCATCGATGGAAGTTTCGTTCTCAGATTTTCCCTGATATGTGCATCTGTAGCTGTGTCACAGGCACTGGTAGCATCGTCTAGAATAAGAATCTTAGGATGTTTTAATAAGGCTCTGGCTAAACACAGCCTCTGACGTTGGCCTCCACTGACATTCGTTCCTCCTTGAGAAATCAAGGTGTTATATTCTTCTGGCATTTGACTTACAAATTCATCAGCACAAGCCAGCATACATGCTTCCTTACATTCTTGTAAAGTGGCATTTTTATTGCCCCATCGCAAATTTTCCAATATCGTTCCTGTGAATAGCAGGTTCTGCTGCAAGACCACAGCCACTGAATCTCTTAAAGATTTTAAGTCGTATTTCCTCACATCATTTCCTGCCACTTCTATTTTTCCCTTTGTGACGTCGTATAGTCTGCTGATAAGTAAAACCAAAGAGGATTTTCCACTTGCGGTAGCACCGATTATTCCTATACGTTCACCTGAATTAATGTTGAGATTAATATCAGAAATCACATAATCGCCACTGCCAGTCCCGTAGGAGAAACTCACATTGTCGAATTTAATGCTTCCATCAGTTACCTCTTTTATACTGTTCTCTGGCGATACTATATCCGCTTTTTCATTAATGACTGAGACTACACGTTTAGCGCTAGCCGCACTCATGGTGAGCATGACAAATATCATAGATACCATCATCAATGACATCAATATCATCATGATATAGGTAAACAGAGATGTCAGTTCACCAGTAGTTAAAGTGCCTTCTACTACATAATGAGAACCAAACCATGCGATGGCTATAATACATCCATAAGTCACTAAATTCATCATCGGACTCATAAATGCCATCAAGCTCTCAGCCTTCACACTGATTTTATAGAGATCTTCTGCTGATTTGTTGAATTTCTGGCTTTCGTAATCTTCGCGCACAAAGGCTTTGACTACCCGCATGGCTGCTATATTCTCTTGTGTACTGGCATTTAGCGCGTCGTATTTTTTGAAAGTTTCTATAAATAAAGGGGTAACTTTACTGATGACTAGCACAAGGAAAGTTGCCAGTATAATTAAAGCAACTATAAAGATGAAGCTAGTTTTTACATTGATAAACAGACACATGAATATAGCTAAAATCAAGCTGAATGGTGCTCTGACGGTTATTCTTAAAACCATTTGGAAAGCATTCTGCAGCATGGTAATGTCTGTGGTCATTCGTGTTATCAGGCCAGATGTGGAATACTTGTCTATATTAGTGAAAGAAAAAGTCTGGATGTTGTCGTACATGGCTTTTCGCAGGTTGTAAGCAAAGCCTGAAGCAGCTTTAGCCGACTTCCTTCCAGCTTCTACACCAAGGAATAAGCTCAAGAAAGCCATTCCTATCATGACAGCTCCAAAAAAGTAAATCTTCTGCATATCACCAGCTAAAATGCCCTGGTCGATAAGCATGGCAGTTACATAGGGAATTAAGACATCTATGACAACTTCTCCTAAAGTGAAGAGGGGAGTAAGTATGGTAGGTGTTTTATATTTCCCTATATGACGGATTAAAGTAGACAGTGTGTTCGTGGATTTCATGCAGCAAAGATACAATGTTTTCCATAAATAAAGGGCAGTCTGATGAAAAAGACTGCCCTCTGACAATATATTTTTAAAATAGTTTTTACTTGAAAAGCCGCTGTGCGAAAGTGGTTAGATATATTCTCCAATTCCTCCAGATATGGCCTCCATCGGTTTCTACATATTCGTAAGGATAACCCTTCTCATCCAAGTATTTACGGTAATCTGCATTGTTCTTGTATAAGAAATCGGTATTTCCTATTGCTATCCAATAAAGTGCTGGCTTCTTGGCAAAAAGTGTTTTCAGTTGTTCTTCAGTCTTAGGATCTACTGATTTGTTGTCCATGGTAAGTTCAGCACCTTCTTGATTCATAGCTATTGCAGCAGAGAAAAGACCGATGTAATTGAACATGTCAGGGAAATCACGTGAAATCATATAGCTATGTCCACCACCCATGGAAAGACCGCAAATAGCCCGATTCTTCTTTCCAGTCAAGGTGCGGTAATGTTTTTCAATGTATTTCACTACATCAGGGAAGTGAGCTTGCATAGTAGAAATAGGTTTCTTACCTGTAGTATGACCCATGAATGAAGGTTTATACATGCCAGCAGACCACTCACCAGGAGCAGCTTCACAATTGGCATTACCATTCGTCATGACTACAATCATTTTCTTACATTTTCCACTGGCAATCAAGTTGTCCATAATTTGAGCAGCACGGCCTAGTGTTGGCCAAGCATCTTCATCACCACCTGCACCATGGAGCAGATACAGAACAGGGAGTTTTTCTTTCCCATCCTCATATCCAGCAGGAGTATAGACTGTCATACGACGGTTCATCTGGAGGGTAGGGCTGTAATACCATACCTTAGCTACATTACCATGAGGTACATCGTTTACACTGTATAAATCACCTTTATCACCAGCAGTTTTCTTAATGATAAACATGTTGGTATAAGAGGCAATATCACGGTTCATGTAGACATTGTTTGGATCTAACTCTTCACGACCATCCACAATGAATTTATAAGAATAAAGTTCAGGTTCTAGTACATTCGTGGTGTAAGTCCAAATGCCATTCTCTTCTTTCAAATCAGCCACTCCTGCAGATTCAACCTCTCCAAAAGGAGACTTGGTTTTCACCATAGGAAGGAAATCACCGGTAACCTGCACTTTAACCGCCTTGGGTGCTACAAATCTGAATGTAACGCTGTTGTCAGCATTTATTTCTGGTGAAATAATGTCAGAGCCACTGAACAGGGCTTGCTGTGCAAATGCTGGAATAAATAAAGAAAGAAATGTGAAAAGTAAAAAAGTTTTTTTCATGATAATAAAAGTTTATAAGTTTTCGGAGTGCAAAAATATAATATTATTCAATAATATCATTCATTAATAGGGAATTTTGATTATTTAGAATAACTTTTGGAATGAAATAGAAGTCATTATTTCAAATAAAGCATTACTTTTGTGCAATTAAAATGTAAGACCTTAATACTATGAAAAAAATTACTTTTTGCATATTGGCTTTATTGGCCATATGTTCATGTTCTAATCAACCCCAAATACCTGAGGTTTCTTTGGAGGAATTGAAAGACGGTTTTCAGAATCCACCACAAGAAGCTCGTGTTCAAGTATGGTGGCATTGGATGAACGGTAATATAACGAAGGATGGAATCAAGAAAGATTTAACCTGGATGAAGCGTATTGGCTTAGGTGGATTCCATCATTTTGATGCTGGAGTTTCTACTCCTCAGATAGTGGAAAACCGTTTAGTCTACATGGATGAAGGGTGGAAAGATGCCTTTGCATATGCCACTTCGTTAGCCGATTCCCTTGGACTGGAAATGACGGTAGCAAGTGCTCCGGGTTGGAGTGCTACTGGTGGGCCTTGGGTAGAGCCGAAAGATGGAATGAAGAAACTGGTATGGAAGACAGTCAATGTAGAGGGAGGAAAGAATCTTTCTCTGTCTTTGCCAGAACCTTATAAAACTACAGGTCTTTATCAAAATTTGCCACTGGCAGAAAATTATATTGAAGCAGAAGGACAAACTCCTACCGAGTATTATGAAGATATAGCTGTTCTAGCCTTGAAAATCACGGATGAAGACTTGACCATGGAAGAAATGGGAGCTAAACTTACTTCTTCATCTGGTAAATTTACGGTAGAACAACTTTCAGATGGAGATTTAACGAACTCTTCTATGTTGATGGCCCATCCAAGTGGCTTTGGCTGGATTCAATATGAATTTCCTGCTGAACAGTTAATCCGAAGTGTTGTGGTCTATTCTAAAGGAACTGGCATGACTTTGCAAAGCAGCAACGATGGTAAAACCTTCACAGATATTTGTCCTGTGGTTAGTAGTGCAGTGGGACAAGTCACACTCAATATCCCAGAGACAAAGGCTAAGTATTTCCGTCTGAAAATAGAGAATCCGAAAGAAACACCTGGTTTATATGGCATTTTACCACCTACACCTCCTGCTCCTGGAACGGATGTAGCAGAATTTGTATTGTCTGGTGTGACTCTCATTAATCATGCAGAAGATAAGGCTGGATACACCATTGCCAAGAATATGAGCGAGTGCCCTACCGTCTCAAAGAATGAGGCTTTTGCCCATTTGATGGATGTCATCGATTTAACTCCTAATGTAACGGATGGTAAGTTGACATGGAATGCACCAGAAGGAAGATGGCGTATTTATCGTTTTGGCTTTTCACTCACTGGTAAGAGGAATCATCCTGCGCCACCCGAAGCCACCGGATTGGAAGTAGATAAGATGGACCCGGTAGCCTTCTCTAACTATATGCATCATTATTTAGATATGTATAAGGAGGCTTCTAATGGCATGATAGGAGATAAGGGTATCCGATACATCCTTACGGATAGTTATGAAGCAGAGCAAGAGACATGGACTCCTGCTATGTTTGATGCGTTTAAAAAACTTCGTGGATATGATTTGAAACCTTGGCTTCCAGTGATTGCTGGGGTTGTAATCGACAGTGCAGAACGGAGTGAGCGATTCCTTCGGGATTGGCGTCAGACGATAGGTGATTTGGTAGTCTCTACGTATAATTTGGTTTCTCAGATTGCCATTCAAGATTATGGTATGAAGGGACGATATACAGAAAGTCATGAGAACGACCGTGTGCTGATGAGCGATGGTATGGATATGAAGCGCACTGCTGAAGTTCCAATGAGTGCCATGTGGGTCAATGCACCTTGGCTTCCATTCACCAGTTTCGATTTGCACGATTTCAATCGTACCTTATATGAAATGGACGATCATGAATCTGCTTCTGTAGCTCATATCTTTGGGCAGAACATTGCCGCAGCAGAGTCTATGACTGCTGTGGGGCTTGCTGGTATGGCCTATGGATTTTACCCTGGCAATCTGAAGCTTGTAGCCGACTTGGAAATGGCTAATGGTATCAATAGAATTGTGGTTCATGAAAGTGCTCACCAACCTGTAGACGACAAAATTCCAGGTTTAAGTCTCATGAGTACTGGTCAGTGGTTCAACAGACATGAAACCTGGGCAGAACTGGCTTATGCGTGGGTAGATTACCTTTCTAGAAGTTGTTACATGCTTCAGCAAGGAAAGAATGTGGCTGATGTCCTGGTTTATTATGGAGAAGACAACAATGTCACCTCTTTATATAATGGCGTTAGACCAGACGTGGCAGAAGGCTATCAGTATGATTTCTGCAGTCCAAATACCTTTATGGATGCCATCTCTTATAAAGATGGGGAATACATTTCTGGCCCTAGTGGAACGAGATATAAACTACTTTGGCTTGACAAAAATGTGGAGTACATGTCAGTGAAATACTTGCGTAAATTGGCTAATCTGGCTAAAGCTGGAGCTCTGATTGCTGGCAAACGTCCACAGCATCCTGCATCTTTAGAGGACAGTCAGGAAGAATTTAATAAACTTGTAAAAGAAATCTGGGAAAGCGGATTGAAGAATGTTACTTCCGATATTTCTATGGAAGAGGTGATGAAAGCAAATGGTATAGAACCAGATTTCAAAGCCGATGTAGAGGGAGTAAAATTCCTTCATCGAGATTTGGGTTTGAAACAGATTTATTGGGTTAATAAACCTAGTGATGATGTACGTAACGTAACTGTTACGTTACGTACCACTGGATTGAAACCGCAAATTTGGCATCCTGAAACTGGATTGATGGAAGATGCTACTTATACCATCAATAAAACCACTACTACCGTTCAGGTTCCTATGGTGGAGAACGATGCAGTATTTGTAGTCTTTATTGGTAAGACTAAGGAAGAATCTTTTACTGCAGTCAATGAAGAGAAACAGGATTTCCTTGTGCTAGATTCTCCTTGGACAGTTAAATTCCAGGAAAATAGAGGAGCACCAGATAGCATTGTCGTTGATGAACTTTCAGATTTGACTCTAAACAGTAATCCTGGAATCAAATATTTCTCTGGAATAGCAACTTATACCACAAGTTTCGAGGTTGCTGAGTTGACCGGTTCTAAGCAATATATCGATTTAGGTCAAGTGGGTGCACTTGCTGAAGTCTGGATAAATGGTAAGAATTTAGGAGTGGCATGGAAAACACCATATATCCTTGAAATCTCAGATGCCCTGAATAAAGGTGAAAATACGTTGGAAGTCAGAGTAGCTACGCTATGGAAAAACAGATTGATAGGGGATAAGCAGCCAGGAGCTAAGCCTATTACTTATACAGATATGCCTTATTTCTCAGGAAATGAAGAGTTAGCTCCTGCAGGATTAATAGGTCCAGTTAAGATTCTCTCGAATTAAATATTAAACACATACTTTTTTATGAACAAAAATGATATTTATTTAGCGTCAAAACCTCGTTATGAAATCTTGGATGGATTGCGAGGTGTGGCTTCTATGCTTGTTGTAGCATTCCACTTGTTTGAAACCTATTCGGCAGGTAACCCCGTTAATCAAATTTTAAATCATGGTTACCTAGCTGTAGATTTCTTCTTTGTGCTTTCAGGATTTGTGGTTGGTTATGCTTATGATGACCGTTGGGATCGTATGTCTACCTGGAATTTCATCAAACGTCGTTTAGTTCGTTTGCATCCTATGGTGATATTTGGTGCATTCTTTGGTTTGTTGCTATTCTATTTTGGTGATAGCCCAATGTTTTCTTTGATTGGTGAAACACCATGGTATAAGCCTTTGATTCTTTTCCTTATTGCTTGTACAATGATTCCTGTCAATGCATCTATGGATATACGTGGATGGTCTGAAACTTATCCTTTGAATGGCCCCGCATGGACGCTGATGCTTGAATATATTGCCAATCTTTTGTATGCTTTGGTTATTCGTCACTTACCCAAAATAGCTCTAGCTATCTTAGTTGGCATCTTTGCTTGCTTTACTATTATGCTTTGCATGAATATAGACCCACTAGGAATTACTGGCCCTCATCAGTATGCAGCTTATACGGTAATTGGTGGTTGGGGTATTGATGCATGCCAACTGTGGATCGGTTTCATCCGTTTGCTTTACCCGTTCTTCTGTGGTCTTTTGATTTCCCGCATGGGTAAATTCATTAAGGTTAAAGCTGGATATTGGGTATGTGCAGTAATTATTGCCATCTGCTTGTGTATGCCACGAGTAGGAGGTGCTAATCCTGAAAATTTCTGGATGAATGGTGTGTATGAAGCTATCTGCATACTTTTGGTTTTCCCTCTAGTAGTTACTATAGGAGCAGGAAGTCAAGTTACAGGTAAGAAATCCTTTGCTTTTTGTAAATGGATGGGAGAAATTTCATTCCCATTATATATTACCCATTATCCATTAATCTATCTACAGATGTCTTGGGTTGCAGCACATGAAAGTAAACCTCTGGGTATGCATATCTTTGTTTCAGTCTGCATATTCATTCTGGCTATTCTTGTAGCATGGGGTTCATATAAACTTTATGATGTTCCAGTGCGTGAATGGTTGAAGAGCAAATTGTTCGTTTTAGCAAAAAAAGAGAGCAAGTAAAACTGGAGATAATGCTCAATTTGATAACTAAAATTGCAAATTTGACGAAAAACCTTTAAAATTAACGATTAAATTTTCACATTTCTTGTAATGAGATGGAATGAATCTTATCTTTGCAATGTGTTTTTGATAGTTAATAGTTTAAGGTTTAAAAAATAGTTTTTAGGACATTCTCGGGCCACATTTCTATGGGAATAGCAGTGTGGCCCGAGTTTTTTATACAATCAATAATCAGAATTACTTTTAATATCCAAACCTAAGTCAGCAAGAGTCTTCTTGGCTTTCGCCTCAATGTCTGGGGTAATAGAGTCTGAAATGGTGTTTACCACCCATATCAGGGCTGTAAAATCATCGGTATACCCAAATCCTGCTGCGAAATCGGGAATTAAATCAGCAGGAAGAATAAAATACCCTAGAACACCATAAATTTTCATTTTGGTTCTTACCGGTATAGACTTGGATTGCAAGACATAAAAAAGTAAAAGAACAGGGTAGATTACTTTGCTCCCAGCTTTCTTGGCATAAGCGGTAATCTTATCCTTTAAATCTTCTTCAGAATAGTATTTTTCATATTTTACTAATTCTGTATCTTTTCTCTCGTCTTCCATCACAACCTTATTTTATTAAGTCTAGCCAATAGCCGAAACGAACGGTAAAGGTTTCTGTATCCTTCTTACTGTTCAAGCTAAGTTCCATACCTTCCTCATCTAAATAGGTTACTGGAGAATAGATGAAATCGGCAGTTTTGGAGTTGTCTTCCGAGTGAAAACTGAAAATCTGTGTTTCACCGGATTCTTGAATGTCGCACCTACCTAACATGACGATATCGGGTTCAGATTGAACCAAGGGTGCACCTTTTTTATAGAAGGATAATCTGTATTGATCTTCCTCATCGTAGTTCGGACGACAATCCAGTCTGATAACTTGATAGGGGCCTTCTTCCGGAATAAGACAATCATAGACAGTCCAATCTTCACCCTTCAGGGATTCCGGTAGGGTAGACCATTCTTTTTGAATCTGGGAGTAAAGCAACTGGTTTTCTTTAGCAGAAATGTAGTTCCAGCCCACTATTCCTCCGTCGAACCAAAAGTACTTACCATCATCAAAGGTGAAGCCTTGCCATCCACCTTCTGACCAATCACTTAATTTTGTATTCTTCAGAATGTTTATCAAGCTGTCATCAACAAGGGTGTCAAAATAGTTCATTAAAGAAGCACTGTCCTTTATATTATGAAGAGGGTATGGCCTCTGAATAGGGTAACTCATGAGGGACGCAAACCGTTCTTTATCCTTATAGACGATGGTCATCATTACGTCTTTCAACTGTTCAGATAAGGCAGGGTCACCCGCTACAGAGTCTCCTTCCCAATAATCTACAGCTTCATCTGGAAGATTACTCGTGTTATTCCCTCCAGCACATTGTGTGAGGATAAAGCCTCCCAGCACCAGAAGTATGATAAAAGGAATCAGTGCTTTCTTCATGATTTATTTTGCTGTATGTCTCATAATACGAACAGGCTTCTCAGCAGAATCAGCTGCACGAGTGGTTCCGTCTGGACCTACAGCACGAGTTCTCCATCCATAATCATAGCGACCCCAGTGTGGGGATGAAGTATGAACCAAATCGAATGCCTCATAATCTCTATCGTAGTAAATTCTACCATAGAAATGATTATTGTTCAGTCTATAATCATGAATAGATATTTCAGTATAATATGGTTCATCCACAAAGTGAATATAGATAACACCATTTCTTACTTGCCAATTTATATGACTATAATAATAGGAATATGGAGAATAGTCATCGTAATAGTCAATCCAGTAACCATATCCAGAGGTGTTACTTAATGGGTCGGTCAAGAATTCCAGCTCTGTATAACTAGCCCAGTATTCCACACCATCATAGTAATACCCCATAAACATGTCGCCTTCCCATGTTCCTTCCAGGGTATAAGCAGTCATTTCATCATCACAAGATGAAAGAGAGATGGTTCCAAGTCCCATCACTAAAACAATCAAGATAGAAATTAGTTTTTTCATTTTTTCCTTTAATTAGTTAAACAATTCTAGTTCTCTTACGATGCAAAAATAATAAAATTCATAATACTCTCGATAAGAAACCAACAAAATAAACAATTTTGATTACTTTTATCCAAATAGAACTCATTTTATTCCGTCTTTTTCTTTACTTTTGCAAAAAATCAAATATAACTAAAATTTATCATGATGAAAAAGATTCTTGTTTCACTTTTTCTGCTCTTGACAGTAACTCTTGTCAATGCACAAGATAAAAAGCAGTATTACAACGAAGACTTGAATGGCATGGAGCAAATAGACCAGGCTATAGCTCAAGCTAAAAGTGAGGGTAAAAATGTATTATGCCAGGTGGGAGGCAACTGGTGCCCTTGGTGTATTCGTTTTGCTGACTACATTGGTGCAGATGAGGAAATTAAAAAAATAGTAGATGACAATTTCGTCTATATTCATGTGAATTATTCCAAAAAGAACCGGAATCATGAAGCCATGAAGAGATTGGGAAATTGTACACGTTTCGGATTTCCAGTCTTAGTAGTCTTGAACGATGAGGGTAATGTGGTTCATATTCAAGACTCCGGATTACTAGAAGAAGGAGAAGGATACAGTAAAAAGAAAGTTCAAAGTTTCTTTACGCACTGGACTCCGAAAGCTATACGAGGAGAAAAATAAAAGAAAAGGGCCCAGATTGAATCTGTGCCCTTTTTCATTTCTTATTTTCTTTTTGTCAGATACTTGATTCTGAGTAATCGGATTTCTTCAGGATTATAGGCATCTTTAAATTCATGGAGTGCCTTCTGAAGATTTCCACCGTTTTCATCGAAGAATCCTACCACTTCTTCAATATTGTCTTCTGTGAACACTTCTTCCAGGAAGTAATCTATGTTGATGTGAGTTCCTGCTTGAACAATGGATTCCAATTCATCCAGAACCACATCGAAATCTATTCCTTGAGATTCTGCAAAATCGTCCAAAGCCTTTTGATTGTCGATAGCATGAATCAACTTAATCTTCATGGAAGATTTCTTGTTCAATTGGTTTGCTGGCTTTTTGATAGGGGCATCTTTCTCTATTTCCTCCATCAGCTCGTCAATGGAATCATCTATCGTTGCATCTTCCACATCTTCGTCGTCGTCATAATTCACAACGAACGACTTTGGTCTCTTCTGGAATTTCTTTCCACTGGCTGTAAAGGTGTAAGTCTGATTATCTGAATCATATTCTATAAGACCTTTTTTTACAGCCTCTTTGATTACCACTTCGATGTAGGCATCTTCTTCCCCTTGAACAATGCCATAAGTTTCTAAATCTGTTTTTCCTGATTCTTCTATGTCTTCATTGTCATGACCACAAATGAAGTCCATGAAGTATTCTTTCTGCACTGGAACTTCTAATTCCATCAGTGCTTCAATAATCTTACTTAAAATATCTTTTGCCTCCAAAATAATACTAATTTAGGTTGTCTATCGGGGCGCAAAGATAAAAACAATCTGAGAAAAACAATATCTATTCAAAGTTTTTTTTCATTTTCAAATGTTAAAAGGAGAAAAAGAACCATTTTTAGCTGCTTTCCTTACCAAAAGGATAACCCGTAAGCAGGTCAATGATGTCTTGTGACTTATCTGTGAGGGTAAGCATAAGGTTCTTGTACCTGCCTGCTTCCAGCAAATTCTCAAGCAAATTATAAACCGGCATTACCTTCGTCCAGTATTCTGTTCCTAGGAATATCATCGGACTGGCATAACCGAAACTCAAGTAATGGTTCTGAACAGCATCTTGGAAAATCTCCTGCATGGTACCTGCACTTCCTGGAGTGTAGATGACACCTCCTTTGGCTATGGTTAAGATGCCATCTTCACGAATGGCATTCTCAAAGTATTTAGCGATGTGGGTAGCAAATGGGGTAGAAGGTTCATGTCCGTAAAGCCAGGTAGGAATGCCTAAACTATAATAATTCTTCTGAGGATAATCTCTTACTACTACTAATGCGGTATGGAGCCATCCTTCATCATGGAAACTTGGTGCAGAAGAGACTACAGCTATCGCTTCATCTACTTCCTCCTGCGTTCTGCCAGCCATCCAGGCACCCAGGTGAGTAGCTTCCATGGCACCAGGACCTCCACCACTAACCATGAGAAATCCTTTTTCCGTGAGCTCTTTGCTGATGTGTACTATCTGACGGAAAATAGGGTCGGTACGCAGAAGACCATGCCCTCCCATGATACCTACCACCATCTGTGGATCATATTTTTCCAGAAAATCTTGCATGGCATCGGTCATGGCATGATCATGGAGGGAACGAGCCAGAGTCTCCTTGATATCCAGAGCATGTTTTCCCGTACGAAGATAATGTTCGTAGACTTTCGCATCAAAATAGCTGTCGTAGGTGGTCGGGTCTTCTATATTATACCCTTTATATAAATCGTATGCATTATATAATTGGCTCCGGTAGACATTGTACGGCACTTTCATTTTAGGAAAGATAAGACTGGTGGAGTCTATTTTTCTTCGTACTGAATCGGGGAGGGTACAGCCTAAAAAGATACAATCCTCAAAAGTGCATTCTTTTAATCGAGAACTAGCTTGAGTAAAATCGATGTTTTGAAAGGCCATGTGACGTAAATCTCGGTCTTTCTCCATTAATACATCCAGCTGTTGAATGGTGTGTATTTCTTTATAAGCCATACTTAAGAAGTTTTAAAATATCATGACAAAGATAACAAAAATAAAGAGGATTTCCTAACTTTGTAGCATTAAATGCGAAAGAAAAAGATGAAACGTGGATTAGTACTAGAGGGTGGTGGTATGCGCTGTATGTATACAGTGGGTATCCTGGATGTTTTCATGGAGAATAAGATAGATTTCGATGGAATCATCGGTGTCTCTGCTGGTGCTGCTTTTGGCTGTAATTATAAGTCGAAGCAAATAGGTAGGGCACTAAGATACAATAAGAGATTTGCGAAGGACCCCAGATACAGTGGGTTCCGCTCTTGGATTACCACAGGTGACCTGATCAACAAGCAGATGGCTTACCATGATGTACCTATCAAGTATGACCCATTTGACATGGACACTTTCCTGAAAAATCCCATGAGGTTTGAACTGGTTTGTACGAATGTGGAAAATGGTGCTCCCGTTTATCATACCCTTGAAAATGGAGACATTCATGAGTTCCTGGAATGGATTCGTGCTTCTGCCTCCATGCCTTTAGTTTCTAATGCCGTGAAAATAGGGGATTACAAGTTGCTTGATGGAGGTATTTCCGATTCCATTCCTCTAAAGCATTTCCAGCAGGAAGGGTTCGAAAAGAACATCGTGATTCTTTCCCAACCCGCAGGTTTCCGTAAGAAGCAGACGAAACTGACACCCATCTTCAAACTTTTCTGCAAATATCCAGCCATTGCTGATGCCATGGCACACCGTCATTTAATGTATAATGATCAGTTAGATTACATAGAAGCTGAAGAAAAGAAGGGGAATACGTTCTTAATTTATCCGGAAACGGCATTGAATATCGGTCGTGCAGAAATGAACACCGAAAAGATGGATAAGGTTTATCAGATGGGACGGAAAAAGGGTGAGAAAATTTTAAATGAAGTAATTGACTTTCTGAAAGATTAAGCGATGGTGGAATCCGATGAATTCATGAAAATACGTACGCAGGAGAAGGGGTACTGTCATATTCAGGACGGCCCAGGTTCTGAACTGCAAGTGAGGGCAAAACATCTTTGCTGTAAATACAATAAAACCTCTCCTGATGAAGAGAAGAAACGGTATGAAATCTTGCATGAACTGCTAGGAACTTGCCCTAAAGCTTTTGTTATACAACCAAGTTTCCAGTGTGATTATGGGTTCAACATCCATATTCACGGCTTTTCTTTTATTAATTACAACTGTTGCCTGCTGGATACTTCACCCATTCACATCGGTCACATGACGTTCATCGCCCCAGGATGTGTTATCAGTTGTGCTGGTCATGCCATTCACCCTCTGCAAAGAGCTAAGGGTGTGAGCACTTCTAAACCTATTTATATAGAAGACAATGTGTGGATAGGAGCCAACTGCACCATTTGTGGTGGTGTACGGATAGGGAAAGGTTCCGTTATCGGTGCTGGAAGTGTGGTTACAAAGGACATTCCAGCAGGGGTAGTGGCTGCAGGAGTTCCTTGTAAAGTTCTTCATGAAATCACCGATGAAGACCTTATTCCGGAATCTGAGATTCTTCGATGACAGGTTGTTTTCTGAACACCTTATACCCGATGAAAGCAACGATTACACTCATGAACGGGCTCATTATATTGAACACGCAGTAGGGTAGATAGGTCAGGGTAGAAATGTTCAGTATCGTTGCTTGAGTCATGCCGCACGTACTCCATGGAACCAGTGGGGAAGTGGCAGTAGCAGAATCTTCTATTGCTCTGGAAAGCAACCGGTTCTCATACCCGTTTTTCTCGTAGATTTTATTGAAGATGTTGGCACACAGTATGATGGAAAGGTACTGATCACTCACGGTGGTGTTAAAGAACATTCCCGATGCCACGGTAGAACCCACTAAACTGGTGCGTGTCTTGGTGAACTTGGTGAAGATCTGAGCCACATCTTGAAGCATCCCACTTGCTTTCATGCAGGAACCGAAGCACATGGCACAGAGGATGAGCCAAACAGTATTCAACATGCCTCCCATGCCTCGGGTAGCCACTAGCTGGTCAATGTCTGCATTTCCCGTAAGGATTTGGGTGGAACCGTAAAGCCCTTTCAGTATACCATCTACCAGAGCTCCGTTTGAAACTTCTTTAGAACCAGCTATTTGAGCAATGATTTCCGGTTGGAAAATGATGGCAAATACAGCTGCAAGCATGGAAGACAGGAATAAAACTGCGATAGCTGGCATTTTTTTAGCTATCATAATTCCCGTAACGATAGGTACCACCAACAACCATAAAGACAGGTTGAATGTCTTGGAAAGTGTTTCTGTATATTCGTTTAACAGACTCACATCTTTCAATTCATGACTGAACCCAACGATTCCAAATACCAATAACGCAATAATCAAGGAAGGAACGGTGGTCATCAACATGTATCTGATATGCGTAAAGAGGGGAGTTCCCGACATGGAAGATGCTAAAACTGTGGTATCAGAAAGAGGGGAGACTTTATCTCCAAAATAGGCTCCAGAGATGATGGCTCCAGCTATCCAACCTTCACTGAACCCTTGAGCCTTACCAATTCCCAGCAGAGCAATTCCCACCGTAGCAATAGTAGTCCAAGAAGACCCCGTCATTACACTTACTACGCAGCAAATCAGGCAAGTACAAAGCAAATAAAACTGAGGATGAATGATTTGAATGCCATAATATATTAAGGTTGGGACAATGCCACTAACCATCCAAATGCCTGATAAACAACCTATTAGCAAAAGAATAATAATGGAAGCAGTGATAGTGTTGAAACTTTTAAATGTAGCATCTTCAATATCAGCCCATTTCATTTTATAGCAGAAAACAGCTATCAGTCCACAAATACCTGTGGAAAATAATAACGCTATCTGACTGCCTCCAGCCAATGCATCACTACCATATAAACGTATGACCAGTGAAAGCGATAAAATCAAAAATACCACTGGCACATAGGAGAGCCATCGGTTACTCGTTTTAGTTGTCATTGTAGATTTGTATTTTGTCTGCAAAGGTAATTGTTTTTTCTGATATTTTGATAAAAAGTTGTTCCGTTTAGAATTTACTCTCTGCATTTTCATTTATGTCATTAACTAGCGATTTTTTATTCTCCAGTTAGGGAAATATTTTTCTCCTTAAGGGGAGAAAATTCTGCCTCCTTAATCACTAGTTAAATTTATCTCAAAATTTTGTATTTTTCCCGTAATAGGGCATTTCATAATTTCTTACATTTTCTATTAAACATAATCATGATTCAAAAATAATCTTTATCTTTGCCAAACTTTGCTGAAATAAATAAATTATGTATCTTTGTGCAATTTTTAGAAAAATATGAAAAGAAAGACTTTATTATTTAAAGAACAAGGCGTCACCGCACAATATTCTATATTTGGGGAGAATCATTCTTTGGAAATGCATGTAATTTTTCATGTGGAACCACGAGGTGAACTTTTTGATGGACAGTACGCTCGTGTCAAAGAAGCATTTTCTCTCTTCCTATCTAATTATCCTACTTTTAAACCGATATTCAAGAGATTTTTCCTGAGCGATGCCACGAATCAATCTCCTTTGATTCCCAAGGAACAAAACTGCTGTGTTTCCATCATTCAGCAACCTCCTTTGGATGCCAGTAAACTAGCTGTTTGGTGTTATCTGGCTACTGATGTAAAAGTCAAAGGTGAATCTGGAAAAGTTTCTGTAGAACATGGAAGTTTTACCGATTATTTCCATGGAACCATGTATGATCCTTCCGGAGATTCTTATCATCAGACGAAGAAAATTCTAGAAAGCTACGAGAAGCAATTGACTGAGAATGAGATGACTATGACCGACAATTGCCTTCGTACTTGGTTCTTTATCCGGGATGTGGATACGCAATATGCGGGTATGGTTAAAGCCAGAAGAGAGAATTTCGTGGAGCAAGGATTGACGGAAAAGACACATTATATAGCTAGTACTGGAATTGGTGGAAATCCTGCTCATCCCAGTGCGCTTGTCCAGATGGATGCCTATTCAGTTAAAGGATTGAAACCCAATCAGTTCAAGCACCTGTATGCTTCTACTCATTTGAATCCTACCTATGAATATGGGGTTACTTTTGAACGTGGTACGGTGGTTCTCTATGGTGATCGTTCGCACGTTTTAATCAGTGGAACTGCCAGCATCGACAACAAAGGAAATGTGCTTTACGTTGGAAACGTGGAAAAACAGTGCCACAGACTTTGGGAGAATGTAGAAATGCTTTTAAAAGAAGGTGGAGCTACGTTCGACGATGTGACTCAGATGATTGTCTATCTGCGTGATGGTGCTGATTATGAGATGATTAAAGAACTGTATCAGAAACGTTTCCCTGATCATCCGGTGGTATTTACCCTAGCTCCAGTTTGCCGACCAACGTGGTTGATTGAGATGGAATGTCAGGCTATTACGGAAAAGGGAAATTCCAACTTTGAAAATTTCTAGTCTACTCCCCTATCAAATGACATAAAAAAAGTGGCTTAAAGAATGTACTCTAAGCCACTTTTTTATTGATTTCATCAGTAATTATCTCTCTCTTCGGATAATCAATTTCTTGAGTTCATAACGTTTTCCCGTTTGATCATGAACGGCATCTACCCATGCTGGAGCATATGCTGGTGAAGAATATCTACCACTCACAACTTCTCCATTCTGACTGGGTCGCATAATCTGGTCGTTGTGCTTTACAATCAAAAGTTTAGCCAGCTTATCCCAACGTTTCATCATCTTATCCGTGTAGGCTTCTGTCTTAGCTGTGAGATACTCTATTCTCTCACTGGTAGTTTCCATTTCCTGCACTCTTTTCTCTACTTCCTTCTGATCTTCTGCATAATAATCTTCCAGTTCTTTCTGAGCATCGCGTAAATCACCTATCATGGCACTCCAACGAGGGTAAACCATGTTTGAAACGAAATTGTTCATCCAGAATGCACTTTCGGTAGAGAATTCCAGAATGTTATTATTCTCTCTTCTAAATGGTTCTGGAATGCGGTTAATGCAGCAATAAACAGGAACGTAAGCCACCATGGTAGCATCGTCTAGATTGAAATAAGTAACCCCTCCTACCTCATTTGGAAGGAAATTACGCATTTGGCACACCATGGTCATTCCGCTCTGCTGGCATCCGATAGGACGCTCACGGAACATGTCTGCTCCCTTGGAATCTTTAAAATTAATCGGTTGATTACGGTAAGGTGAAGCCCAAGGCCCTGCACTCATATCTGCACTCATATCGAAGACTGTACCCTCATAGTGATCTCTCATGTCATTCATCAAGTCACGAACGGAAAGTTTCTGGTCGGGTTTAATCCAGAGAGGAAGATGATCGCATTTGTCGAACTCACCATTCAGGTAAGGAATGTATTTGTCCATTTCATCCTTATTATAATGATGACGGAAGAAACTCCAAACACGAGTATCTGCATACCGAACATTCTCAAAATCGATAGGACAATACGCATCACGGAAGCTGAAGTCTTCATCTTTTCCTTTGAAGAAACCCATTTCACGAGCAAAGGAAATGACATCTTTCGCATACATGCAGTTCTCTTTGTCTTTCAGAGGGAACTGACGAATACGACTCAGGTTGGCATGAGCTGTGATGCAATCGTCTGGCACTCGAAGGGCAACCCAAACAGCACCTTTTCTACCTGGACCCTTACCGATGATTTCCATAATCCATGCTTCATTCTTATCGCATATTGTCAAGGTTTCACCGGTAGATTTATACCCATATTCAGCTACTAAATCTGCCATGCACTGAATAGCTTCACGTGCCGTAGCAGAACGCTGAAGAGCCAGTCCCATCAAGGTGAAATAATCCAGCAAACCATCCTTGTTTTCCAGTTCCAATCTGCCATCGAATGTGGTTTCTACGATGGTAACCTGATTCTCGTTCATCAATCCAGCTACATTGTAGGTATATTCTGCTTGCTTGATATAATTCAGTTTTCCACCGCCTCCCCATCCACGGATAGGAATTTTATCACCTGCTGGGTGCTTTCCTGGCAGACTTAAGGATAAGGATGCGGAAAACCCGAATCCATCACAGTTGTACGTACACATCACACTGCCATCAACCGAGGCTTTTTTCCCTACAATCAGGTTGGTACATGCTTCTGCATTCCAGGTAAGAAGAGCCAAAGCTGCGCAAAGAAATAGTTTTTTCATCTTCGTTAGAGTTTATATTTTGTTGATTCACATTCGTAGATATTTCATGTATTCCTCATAAGGAATGTATCTTCCTCCCATGCTTTTCAGATGTGGGGTTTCAAACTGACAATCAATCAATAAACCACCATTTGCGTCCATTAGATCCGACAAATAAATCAGAGCCAGTTTGCTGGCACTAGGAACCAGAGAGAACATACTTTCACCCATAAAACATTTTCCTAAGGTTACTCCGTAAAGACCCCCCACCAGTTGGTCATTCTCATCCCACACTTCCACACTACTAGCAAACCCTTGACGGTGAAGTTCCTGATAAGCACTTGTCATCTCCGGACCCAGCCAAGCTCCTCGCTCCTTAATCCGAAGTTCACCACATTTTTCTATGATTTCATCGAAGGCTTTGTTTATACTCACCCCATATTTCCCTTTATTAAAAAGATTTCTCATGGAGTGAGAAACATGGATTTCTGAGGGGAAAATGACGAAACGCTCCATGGGGCACCACCATTGGATGGGGCTGTTTCTGAAATCATACCAGGGAAAAATGCCATTGCTATAAGCCAAGAGCAAACGGTCCACAGAAAGATCACCTCCTACTGCCAGCAGTCCATCGGAATCTCCTAAAACGGGATTCGGAAACCAAATTTTATCGTCTAATTCAAATACCATAATAATTGTCGCACAAAAGTAATCAATTATTAATTATGGTGGAATATTTATCATAATTTTTGAGTCATAAATTTGCATTTAAATGAAATTATGGTAACTTTGCGAGAAGAATCTTTAAATGTAAAATTATGAATGGATTATTAACAGGAATCATTGTCGGCATTCTTGCTGGCTTTATCGCTTCTAAGCTGACAAGTGGTTCAGGCAAGGGTTGTCTCATGGATTTAATTCTGGGAGTAATAGGTGGTGCAGTCGGTGGTTGGCTGTTCGATTTGTTAGGAATTTCCATTGTCCCCGGATTTGTAGGTGAAGTCATCGTAGCCGTAGTAGGTGCAGCTCTTGTTTTGTGGCTTTGGAAGAAATTATCATAATTTTCCGTTTCCAGTAGGATAATCCTGGTACTCTTGGTGCTGGGATTTTCTATTTTTTTTGATTAACATATTTATTCTGTGCTATATGGCAAATTTTATTGAAAAGACGCTTGAAAAAGGAGAAACTGTGGTGATGAAAGGCAGATTGCACTGGTCGTACAACTGGGAATATAGTTTCGGTGGATTCCTCCTCTTGGTGGGTTGTGTGGTTGGTGTGATTTTCTCCCTCATTAATTCTAATAGTGGAGATCCCGACATTAAGGCTATTGGCATCGGGTGTGGCATTGGAATCGTCATCGGTGCCCTACTGATGTTTTGGGGATATTTCATCCGGAGTAAAACCGAATTTGCCATTACGAATCATCGATTCATTCAGAAGGATGGAATTTTTAACATCAAGATGACCGAAATACCTTTGTTTAAGGTGGAGACCGTTAATTTTTACCAGTCCATCGGTCAACGCATCCTGGGAACCGGAACTATAGAACTGGTGGGAAGTGGAGGTACTAGTCATCAACTGGAGTATGTAAAGAACCCTTACATGGTGCGTAATCTCTTGACTACCTATATGAAAGAACAGCATGAGAATGCGAAAGAATAAGCCCCTAAACCCCACGAATGTTCCTGTAGATAGAGATAAGCGAGACGTTTGGATTCAGATTCTCACTTATCTCATTCTTTCTGTATTGGTGTTTTGGTTCCTGCAGAAATTCTGCAGATACGATTACACTTACGATGAGCAGTTCCGCATGTTCCGTTACAGTTGGAATTATGCAGAGCCTTTGCTGTTTTCTGCGGGTGGAATTTCAACTTATATCGCTGATTATCTGACCCAATTCTACTATTGGCCAGCATGCGGTGCGTTGATAAACACCCTTTTCTTCTTGGGAACAGCTTTAGGAGTCTTCTTCATTTTAAGGAAACTGATTCCTGATTATCTTACCTCATTTTTCGCTGTTTTATGCGGATTAGTCATCGTGGTACTGGAAACCGATTTGAATTATCAGACGGAAAATACCCTCAGTATTTTATTGATTCTTTTGGCTTTAAACTGTATTCTCTACGCTCCAAATAAGGCCATTTCATCGGTGGTTTTCATGGTTTCTACAGTAGTGGTTGGCTACATTACGGGGCATTTCATGTACGTCTTTATCCTTGGACTCGTGGCATTCCTTTTCTATGTCTTCGGGATGGAAAAGTTCACCCGGAAGTTCCGGAGTAAAATCCCCCCACAAAATTTTGTTTTGAGGCAGGTCATCTCCGTAATCCTTTGTATCTGTGCGCTTTGGCTGGGCTTGAATTTCTTTACGGAACGACATCATAATCAGAGTACCCGGTTGAAATGTCTGGAAACCCTCCGTTGGAGGAAGGACTGGGATGGAATCTTGGCTTTGCCTTACATGAAGCTTTCCCCTACTACCCTCTATGCGGCTTATCAGAATCTGGCTTTGGCTAATAAAGGCGTTCTGAGTGAGCAGTTCGACAAATATCCGCAGTTGGGTGTTGAAGGACTTTGGTCTGATAATCACGGCCTGCAATATGAATTGTTGCTTTTCTCCGACATCTACTTTGTTCAGGGAAACGTCGCAGCTTCGCAGATGGCGGCTTTCAACGGTTTTTACTACAGTGGAAAGACCGTTCTTCCTACTGCCCTTCTCCGTCTGGTAGAAACGAATCTTATCAACGGAAGTTATCAGGTGGCAGAAAAGTACATCAGCCTTCTGGAAGAGACACTGCTGTATAAAAAGCCCGCTTCGGAATACCGTAAGTTCTTGAACCATCCGGAGTTAATAGAGCAAGACCCCGTTCTGGGGCCTCTGAAGAAGCTTACCCAGGGACTGGATGGCTTATCCAGTGATATGTTCACAGATTTGAAGAAAATAGTTCAGGCTAATCCCGATTTTAAAGCAGCCAAAGATTATTTAGACTGTTACACGAAATTATCCCATGAATAAGTTGTTTGTATATATAAGCGCCCTTCTCCTTCTTTCCTGCTCCGTGAAAGAACCGAAAGCAGAAAGACAGTTGGATGTTCTCCCCGAAATCTATCCAGACTACGTGGATGTGACCATTCCATCGAATATTGCTCCCTTGCGTTTCATGCTAAAGACAGGTACGGATGAAGCCATTGCCGTGCTGAGCTGCAGAACGAATCAGATCATTGAAAAGGCCGATGAAAGCAAGTTCCTTTTCGATGAATCCGAATGGAAGGATTTGCTGAAGCAGGCGAAAGGTCAAGATATTCAGTTGAAAATCTATCAGAAACAAGATGGAAGCTGGGCAGAATACCAGTCGTTCCCTATTCATGTGGCAAACGAAGAAGTGGACTCTCACCTGGCCTACCGTTTAATCCCTCCAGGCTATGAACCTTGGTACAGAATGGGAATCTATCAGCGGGACATTACTACATTTAAAGAGAAGGCGATTCTGGAGAACACGCAGACGGACAACAACTGCATGAATTGTCATTCCTTCCCCATGCAGAATCCAGATAAGATGCTCTTCCACATGCGTGCCGTTTATGGAGGAACCTACCTTATCAATGGAAATGATGTGGAGAAGCTAGATGGCAAAGTGGGCGATGAAATCGCATCATTTGTGTACCCTAGTTGGCACCCCAGCGGTGATTTCATCGCATTATCTACCAATAAAACGTTGCAGTCTTTCCACAGAGCCCACTCTAACCGAATAGAAGTCTACGATGAGAATTCGGATGTGTTTGTCTACGATATCAAAAGGCATAAAGTTCTGACGGATTCTCTCCTCTTTTCCAAAAATGCCTTTGAGACGTTCCCCACCTTCTCTCCCGATGGGAAATCCCTGTATTTCTGCAGTGCCAGCATCCCCGACACCTTGAAAATGCCTAGGGATTTTAAAACCATAAAGTATAATCTCTGCAGAATAGATTTTAACCCGGACAATCAGACCTTCGGCACGGAAGTAGATACCATTTACAGTGTACGCAAGGAAGGAAGAAGTGCCAAGTTCCCTAGGGTTTCCCCCGATGGAAAGTTCTTGGTCTTCACCGTGTCCGATTATGGGAATTTCTCCATCTGGCATCACGATGCTGATATGTTCATCTACGACTTCAGCAAAAAGGCATATACTCCTTTAAATGAAGCAAATAGTAATGATACGGAAAGTTATCATTCTTGGAGTCATAATAGCCGATGGCTGGTCTTCAGCTCCAGAAGAGACGATGGACTTTACACCCGCCCCTACATTACCTATATAGACGAAAACGGGAAGGCACATAAGCCTTTTATGCTTCCACAGGAAGATCCCGACTTTTACCGAAGCTTTATGTTCAGTTACAATATTCCTGAATTCATCCAGGGAGAAGTGAAAATAGATTCTAAAACATTAATAAATATCGCTAAAAATGGAACAGCAAAACAAGTTGGATTCTAAATCTACCAAAGGAATAATCACAGGTCACGCAGCACTCTTAGCTGCAAACATCATTTGGGGTGGAATGGCCCCCGTTTCTAAAGACCTGTTGAATATGGGTCAAATCAGCAGTTGGTCGCTTTCAGGTGTCCGAATTTTAGGTGGAGCCTTGCTCTTTTGGCTACTGAGTTTGATTCTTCCCAAGGCATGGGTTTCCGATGAAAAGGTAGAAAAGAAAGATTTCTTGCCCCTTTGTCTAGCTTCCTTACTGGTTATCGCTGCCAATCAGGCACTGGTTATCATGGGAATGGCTTATACTAGCCCTGTAGATGCTACCATCGTTTGCAGTATGACTCCTATCTTCACGTTAATCCTGGGAGCGGTGTTCCTTCACCAGAAAATCTCTTGGATGAAAGCTTTGGGTGTGGCTCTAGGATTTGCCGGTGTGCTGGCTTTCATCTTTGCAGGAGAAACCAACGATGCCACTCACGTTACGAATCCACTGTTGGGAAATGCCATGTGCCTCTTGGCTCAAATCTGCGGTGCTTGTTATCTGGTGTTTTTCACTGATTTAATCCAGAAATATTCCGCATTCACCCTGATGAAATGGATGTTTTTAATCTCTGCCGTGGCTATTTTCCCCTTTACCATAGGTGGCATTGTGAATGTGCCTTGGAGTGAAATGCCATTGGGAGGAATTTTAGACACCCTTTATATTGTGGTTCTGGCTACCTGTTTGGCTTATCTGTTCACTCCTATCGGCCAGAAACACGTTTCTCCTACCGTAGTGGCCATCTACAATTACCTTCAGCCCGTGGTAGCTGCCGTGATTTCCATCATTGCAGGACTGGCAGTAGTTAGTTGGGAAACGGCATTATATGCCTTCCTTATTTTCCTAGGCGTTTGGTTAGTCAGTAGAAATTAAACTCGCTGAGTCCGTAGAAAGATTTTTATGCGGTGAAAATTTCATATTCTAAAAATAATGTGTAAATTTGCATCGCATTAGGTTTTTCATCTCCTACTTCGAGATGGAACTAAGAGGGAACACAGTGTGATTTCTGTGACTGTACCCGCAGCTGTATTTCCTATTGCATGACACACATTCTGAAAGGGCCACTTTTCTGGTTTAGAGAGGGAAGGCGTGTGTCAAGGATAAGTCAGAAGACCTGCCTAAGTGCGTTAAAGATGAGTATCTACGGGATTATGGATATTCGGAAACTTGATTTTAAAGCATAGATAAAATCTAGGGGTTGATAGAGTGAATTTCGCATGGGCTTATTGCGTCATTCTCTATCATCGAAAATGTAAGGAAGAATTGTATTCATGCCATTAAAAAAACATAATTGATTAAGATTAAAAAATAAGGAGTTGTCGGGATGACAGCTCCTTATTTCTTTATCAGCTTTTGAGAAATTATTTCCGGGTAGAGAAACCGAAGATGGTGTGTGAATGATAGACTTCACCCGGTCTTAGCACCACACTAGGCCAATCTTTCTTATTTGGACTGTCTGGATAGTGTTGAGTTTCCAGGCAGAGTCCAGCACGTTTATTGTACACTACCCCATTCTTACCCGTTACGCTTCCATCCAGAAAATTACCACTATAGAACTGAATACCAGGTTCATCGGTATAAACGGTGAGTACGATTCCGGTTTCAGGACTTTCTGCCACGGCACATGGAGTGTTAATGTCTCCCTTCGTGTTTAAGACCCAGTTGTGATCATAACCTAATGCACCTTGGGTCTGGGCGTAATCTGCGTTGATGTCTTTTCCTACAGCCTTAGGAGTTCTGAAATCCATTGGGGTTCCCTCCACTGGAAGGATTTCTCCGGTGGTCATGAACGTAGTGTCGGTGGGTGTGAAAGTGTCTGCATTAATGGAGAGCAGCACATTCTCTATATTTTTAGAAGGATTTCCGTTCAGGTTGAAATAGGTGTGATTTGTCATGTTGATGATAGATGGCTTGTCGCAGGTAGCCTCATAGGTGATGTCCAGCTTGTCCTCGTCGGTCAGGGTGTAAGTGACGATCGCCTTCATGTTGCCTGGGAAATTATTATCACCATCGGGTGAGTTCATCACGAGTTTCACGCTGTTTGGAGTGACAGATTCCACCTCATACACCTGGTATTGCCAGCCAGTTGGACCTCCGTGAAGGCAGTGTCCGTAATTGTTGGTAGGAAGCTGAATAGTTTCTCCATCCAGTTCGAAACGCCCCTGGTTGATGCGGTTCGCATAACGGCCGATGGAAGCACCGAAATCCGTCTGATTCACCTCTGGCTGATAAGCCTTCACATTGTCGAATCCCAAGCAGATATCTTGGTCTACCCCGTTCTTATCGGCTTTCACGATGGAAACCACACGACCACCGAAATTGGTGATGCAGACTTCCATGCCATTGGCATTCGTCAAGGTAACCAACTGCGTTTGTTTTCCGTTGATTTCAGCCACAAAATTTTGAGGATTTAATCCTGATTTAGTGAGTGCCACCTCGGGCTCTTTCTGGTTTCCTCCGCAAGCCATGAGCAGGAAACCAGCCATACCCAAAAGAAAATAATTTTTAATTGAATTCATATTTTAAATTAATTGATTAATCTAGGAGAAACACCTTCCATGGTCATTTTCACCGGTTTAATGTAACCCTGCTCATCGAATTCCATCTTGTCGATGCAAACCTGACGTTCACTGCCTCCGGTACGGTCTAGCGGGCGACGGTGGTAAACGATGTAATACTCGTCTTTTCCAGGGATTTGAAGCACGGAATGATGCCCTGCTCCCACTGCCACGTTCCGGTCTTGCTGCAGAATCTTTCCGATGCGCTTGAAAGGGCCCAGAGGGTTGTCGGCAATGGCATAGGCCACGCTGTAATCCGGGCCTGTCCAGCCGCCTTCACTCCACATGAAGTAGTATTTCCCGTTTCGTTTCAGCATGAAAGGGCCTTCCACGTAGTTCTCCGGAGTAACCTCCTTGAAGGTTTCCCCATCCTCGAAAGGAACTAGACTCAGCAAATCAGGGCTCAATTTCACCACATTGCAGTGTTGCCAACCGCCGTAATACATGTAGTAAGTGCCATCATCATCGCGGAAAACGAACTGGTCGATGGGCTGCGCTCCATTCACGATGTTCCCGATTAAAGGCTTGCCCAGAGCATCCTTGTAAGGGCCTTCGGGCTTGTCGGCCGTAGCCACTCCTATTCCCCCTACTTCACCCTCGTGCACATCGTTTCCACCGAAGAAAAGATAGTACTTGTTGTTGGCGAAAATAACCGATGGAGCCCACATGGCATAATCCAGCCATTTCACATCGCGCTTATGAAGCACCTCTGGATGTTTAGTCCAGTGAACCAAATCTGGTGATGAGAAGGCATCCAGATGCGTCTGCAGGTTGAAATCCTTCATCCCTGCCTTGGTTTCCCGGTTCACGTCGGCTGCGTATTTCTCTGCATCTTTTCCCCAGAGTAAAGATAAGGTGGGGAAAATCCAGTATTCATTTCCGTAGACCGTTACTTCGGGGTCGGCATACCAACCGGGAAAGACGGGGTTTCCGCTGGTTTCCAGGGCGTGAGTCAACTTATAATTAATGTCGTGCACCGCCTTTTCATCCATCTTTATCACTTTCCGGTCGTAGGTCATCAGTCCGTTTACTTCCACCTCCACATCCGTGGTCTGCGTGTAGACACCGGCAGAGAAGCCCTTTTCTATAAAATTGTACAGCTGCTGAGCATACTTCACGTATTCATCGGTCACGGCCTTGGCATCCTCGAAGGAAACATAACCCCAGTTCCGGTCCGTATTCCACAGATGGTCTTTCACCGGCATTCCTATACCTCCGTACTCTCCCAGCACGTTTACACGCTGAGCATCATAGAGATACATTTCCGGTTGCGGATAATTATGTAAATCCAGAATATCTCCACAAGTGTAGAAATTACCGCCACTAGCCGGATTTACCAGTCTGGTTGGGTCATAGGATTTGGTCCATTTTGCTATTTCTGCCGTCTTAAACTGTCCCCAAGCCTCATTGAAAGGAATCCAGGTTCCGATGCAAGGATAAGAATACAGTGCATCCATAATTTCCTTCCATTCCTTCCGATAGTTGGCTTCCGATTCCTCGGAACGAGTCAGCTCCGTACCGGTGAAATACTGATGGTTCTGCCATTCCGGACTCTTGTCCCCACTAGGCATGTCCTGCCAAACGATGATTCCCAGTTGGTCGCAATACGTGTACCAGCGAGCCGGTTCCACCTTAATATGCTTCCGAATCATGTTGAACCCGAAGTCCTTGGTTTTCTGCAAGTCGTATTTCAGGGCTTCATCAGATGGTGCCGTGTAGAGACCGTCGGGCCACCAGCCTTGGTCTAGAGGACCCAACTGGAAGATGGCTTTATTGTTCAGCTGCAGGCGCATGATGCCTTTAGAATCCCTTCCCGTGGAGAATTTACGCATGGCAGCGTAGCTGTCCACGTAGTCTATCACGTGCTTTCCCTGGTTCAGCAGGGAGATTTTCAACTTGTAGAGGAACGGACTGTCGGGGCTCCAGAGCTTGAAATCTTCTGGCATGGTGATTTCCACGGATTGGTTGTTGATGCTCTTTCCCGTAGCCACCAGCGTGTTTCCGTCGTACACATTCACCGTCACCATATCCGCCATTTGGCCGTTGGTAATCTGCGCATCCACCCGAAGCATCCGGTTGTCTATATCCGGAGTAATCCTCAGGTTTTCAATGTGTTTCGGAGTGACCGGTTCCAACCAAACCGTCTGCCAGATTCCGCTCACCGGCGTGTACCAGATGCCACCCGGTTTAGAAACCTGCTTTCCACGAGGCTGGAAACTCTCGTCGGTAGGGTCCCAGACACGAACCACCAGTTTGTTCGCTCCCTTATTCAGCACCGAGGTGATGTCGAAGGAAAACGGCGTATAGCCACCGGTGTGAGAACCCACTTTCACATCGTTCACGTAGACCTCTGCTTTCCAGTCCACCGCACCGAAATGCAGCAGGATATTTTTCCCTGCCCACGCCGCATTCACGTTGAACGTGCGCTGATAAATCAGTTCATTGTTCTTCCCTAGTGTCTTCCCCACTCCAGAAAGGGCTGATTCCAACGCAAAAGGCACTAAAATTTCCCCATCGAAAGCTGTAGGAATAGGACTTCCCTTGTGCACGATGGCATATTTCCACAGGCCGTTCAGGTTTACCCAATCCTTCCGTTCCATGATGGGCCTAGGGTATTCCGGAAGAACCTGGCTAGGATTCAGGTTCTCCCCCCAAGGAGTCATGATTCTATCGCCCGCAGGCTTCCATTGTGCCGAAGCCGTGAGGCAGAAAAGTGAAAATAAACTGAGGATAAGCGATTTTTTCATATTCCTTTATTGTTCTTTAAACAAGTCCTTTATGCCACCTATGCTGCCTAGCAGATTGGTTGCCTCGTAAGGCAGATAAACGGTCTTCGTCTTTTCTCCATCAGCCAATTCCTGCAGCATCTGGATGTATTTCTGAGCCAGCAGGTAGTTGGCTGGATTGGTAGAAGCACCCACAGCCTGGGTAATCTTCTCGATAGCGATAGCCTCTGCTTCAGCCTTACGGATGCGTGCCTGAGCCTCACCTTCGGCATTCAGAATAGCCATCTGCTTGTCGGCCTCTGCCTTGTTGATGATGGCAGTCTTATCACCTTCAGACTTCAGAATCACGGCTGCTTTCTGACCCTCGCTGGTGAGGATGGTAGCACGTTTGTTACGCTCAGCCTGCATCTGCTTCTCCATGGCCTGGAGCACGCTAGATGGAGGGGTAATGTCCTGCAGCTCCACACGGTTCACCTTCACGCCCCACTTGTCCGTAGCATCGTCCAGCACGGCACGCAGCTTGGTGTTGATGGTGTCACGGGAGGTCAGTGTCTGGTCCAGTTCCAGCTCACCGATGATGTTTCGGAGGGTGGTCTGCGTCAGCTTCTCAATGGCATTTGGCAGGTTGTTGATTTCATAGACCGATTTGAACGGGTCTACTATCTGGAAGTAAATCAGCGCATTAATCTCGGTCAGTACGTTATCTTTGGTAATCACGTTCTGCTTGTCGAAGTCGTACACCTGCTCACGTAGGTCGATGGTAGAGGAATAGAGGTACCGGCCACGCTGCAGAATCACCACATTCTTCGGTTTATCGATGAACGGGATAATCAGGTTGATACCCGGTTTCAGGGTGGCATAATATTTTCCCAGACGCTCTATAATCATGGTTTCCGACTGAGAAATGATGATCAGTGTGTTCTTTACAACGATAATCGCCAGAATAACGATAACAGCTAAAACAATAATAATCGGTTCCATATTTGTATTTTATTAGATTTCTTCTACGGTTAATATCAGACTATCTCGGCTCACGAATTTCACTTTTGCGCCTCGTTTCAGAGGTTTCCCGTCCACGGTCTTCGCTTTCCAGTCGTCGCCTCCCAGCATCACCCGGCCAAAGTTGTCTTCCGGAATATCTTCGGTTACCACACCGGTTTTTCCCTTCAGGGCATCCACATTACTATTCCGCTTATCCTCGCCTTTGTGCAGGGCCTTCAGCAAGGAAGGACGAACCAGCAGCAGGGTCAGTAAAGACACCACTGCGAAGACCAAGAGCTGCACGTAGATGCCTGCTCCCAGGAAGGCAAGGATGGCCGTAACAGCCGCACTGATGGCGAAACTCAAGAGGAATAAATCGCCACTACCCAACTCCAAGATTAAACAGATCACTGCAATGGTGGTCCAGATTTGCCAAGCGTAATTTGCTAAAGTTTCTAACATAGGTTTTACATTTTAGTTTAATGCAAATTTAATAAAATAAAACGGAGAATGCAACTTTTTGGAGAATATTCCGCTTTTTTTCCGCAGTTTATTTCAAGTGGATTTTTTCGCACTTTTTAAGCCGAATGTAAAATGTTTTCAATGAGTGAGTTAGCAAGTTCCTATAGAAAAAGAAGAATGAGTTAGAAGGCAAAATTTTTCTCCCCTTAAGGAGAGATTTTTTTCGCTAACTGGGGAGAAATTTTTCGCTCTATAAAGGCCGGATGCGAACAAATTTCGGGGTGAAATAATTTGTAAAGTTTTATGACAATAAGGGATTAGGATGTGTCTTGTACTGAAATAGGTTGACACATTTAGTAACTTATAAATGTGTTAAAAGTA
>AUXO012591835.1_pt1 | contig 42744 bp, 57 predicted proteins | sample 768731 | NCBI WGS metagenome assembly AUXO01 (sample SAMN02715735, study PRJNA202380) | gut metagenome | biome: sheep rumen | host: Ovis aries | place: New Zealand: Palmerston North | reverse complement strand
CCATGTAAAATTCTAGTTACATATGATTCATTTAGGTTAGTTAAAGAAGCACTTGGTGATTATATAGGAAATTTCAGGGTTATAATTGACGAGTTTCAGAGCATTTTTGTTGATAGCAAATTTAAAGGAAACACTGAGATAGAATTTTTATCACAGCTTCAAGATATTAAAAATCTTTGCTATGTTTCTGCTACACCTATGATGGATGAATATCTTGGGCGTCTAGATGAATTTAAAGACTTACCCTATTATGAATTGGATTGGATAACTCTTGACCCAGGAAGAGCTTCAAATCCTCAGCTAGAAGTGTTTGATTGCAAAAGCACTGTTCAAGAAGCTATAAGAATTGTAAATGAATATAAGTCTGGAAAATTTGAAGTCGGAATTTGCCCTGATTCTGGATATATGATAGAATCTAGAGAGGCCGTGTTCTTTGTTAACTCAGTTAAAAATATTTGTGATATAATAAGAAAAGCTGAATTAACCTTAGACGAATGTAATATCCTGTGCGCCAAAACTCCGGAGAATAAAACAAGAATTAGAAAAGCTCTTGGATATGGAAGAGGATTCCGAGGTGTTGATGTTTTTGGTTCTGTACCGCTTGAAGGTCAGCCACATAAGATGTTTACTTTGTGTACTAGAACTGTATATCTAGGAGCAGACTTTGTATCACCCTGTGCTAGGAGTTTTATATTTTCAGATGCTAATATAGATTCATTAACGGTAGATATAACCCTTGACCTCCCACAAATCCTGGGTAGACAAAGACTTGCTAGTAATCCTTGGAGAAATAGGGCTGAAATCTATGTAAAAACTCTAAAGGAAATTAATAAGTTGTCAAAAGAGCAGAGAGACTCAATACTTCAAAAGAAAATGAAGAAAACTGAAGACATCCTTAATTCTTATTCCGATACAAGAGACGAAGCTAGACATTCAGTAGCTGAAAATCTTCAATACATTGCAGAAAATAAAAACTATAAAGATGACTATGTTTCTGTAAATGTGCACGATGGAACAGACTTAGTTCCGGTTTTTAATAGGCTAGTTAAAGTTGCTGATGAAAGAATGTTTGATATTCAGCAGATAGATTATGAGAAGAGAGTTACTGTATTCAATGCAATAAATGCTGAATCCTCAAAATCTGGAATAGACCTTATTAATGCAAAAGTTGAAGAATTTAAAGACCTAAAAACTTTCCCTGAAAAGATGAGACTAGTTTGTGAATCAGGATTAGACCCGCAGCTTCAGGTAAAATTCTTAGAGAGGGTTCCAATGAAATACGTTAGAATATATCTTCAGCTTGGACCAGATAGATGTAAAGCTTATTCTTATAGACAAAGTCTCTTAGAACAAGAAATATTAGATACTGCTAATAATGCCAGTATTAAAAATATTATAGAAAGTGAGATTCTTTCTAGATTTAATATTGGTGATAGACTTAAGAAAATCGATATAAAAAACATACTTAGAGAAATCTATGAAAAGTATGGATATACTAAGACCCCCAAAGCCACTGACTTAGAAGAATATTTCAAACTCAAGAGATGTAAAATAACAGAGTCTGGTGAAGCATTTGAAGGATTCTTATTACAGACTAAATAATTTATAATATTGTCGAAGAAATGATGAGAGTTTATGATTTAATTACGAAACTGCCGGTATGGAAAGTTATAAAGTTTATAGAGGAAGAAATAGATAAACATGGAGGACCGAGGAATGTAGGAGGTTTTCTAATAGATTTTAAAGACCTTCTTCGTCCAGTTACTATAGAAAAGAAAGGTCGCCATATAAATCCTTGGGGAATAGATACAGTTCTGGTTCTTTGTCCCAGCCAGTATAATAATGGTGAGTGGGCTATCGAATTTACCTGTTGTATGGAATGTAATAAGGGATTGTGGAGCACGCCTTTAGTTCTATTATTAAAGCAGGCCAAGGGGAAAGGTTTTTATCTCTCTAGGATATTTAATATGAAGCCAGGAGATAAAGAAATGAATATAATAAGTGGATGTGATGTAAATATATATGACACCCTAGGTTCTTTTATGTAAAATCGCCTTTTCCTTACTTATGATATGAATATAGAGTTTGACAAAGAAGAACTTGATATTAGCTTAAAGTTTGCTAAAATAAAAAACTGGCTTGAAGATGACCTACATAAGAGGCTGTTTCATACTCTTACTACTGAGGGTTATCTAATGGATAAAGAGAATTCTGCTAAAAGGATGCTCTCTATTGCTTCTGAAAATATAAATCCTACTGCCTTTATCCTCACTCTACAGAAGATGAGAAGTTCTGGAGATGAAGGAAAGTCATTTTGTAGATATCTTCTTGAAAGTATTCTGTCATTATGTACTATGACAGAAAAGCTATCAAGAGAGGAGGTAATAGAGTTTGTAGAAGAAAAGGAAAAAATTCTTGGAGCCTCTAAAACTATGTTGAATCTTGACTTTGACTTGGACGGAATAAAAAAGTTCCTGGAAAAAGAAAATAACGTCAAATATATTCTTAAAGTCTTGAAGGAGCATAAAGATTATATAAAAGGAGACACAGACATAAGAGGGGCTGATACTAAATATATGTCAAGTCTAGTATATTCAAGCTTTGAGAAGGCTATGAAAGATGGGTCTCTGATTAGTAATATAGAATATGGATATAAATCTAATGAGGGCCTCTGGGGTATGATAGTAGAGATGGTAAAGGCATTAATTCAACTTAGAGGTGGAAGAGATGTTGATGATTCTGAATTATAAGGGATATGTCTAAGTATACAATAACATTTACTTATGGCTGGCTCGGACTTCTAGGGATTTTGTTTATAATATTACGAATTCTGGAAGTAATAGAGTGGCCTTGGATTTGGGTTTTAGCTCCTTTATGGATTCCTATCGCTATTTGCCTAATATTTTTTATCCTTATTGCGATTGTCCTTGTTTCAAATAAAAATAAAAGATTACCAGAATGACAGAAGAAGAGATAAGAAAAGAGCTTAGGAAAAAGTTTTATACTATCCGAGATTTAATCACAGGTTGGCCGGCCATATTTACCTGTAAGAAGACTAAAAAGAGAACAAGAGTTTCTACATATTTTGTCTCTAAGGTAGATTCTGTTCGTCAGATAGGTAAGAATATTCTAATTACTTCTTCTAGCCCTATATATGCTAGTAGAGGATGGGAGGATGATGTAAAACCTAGAGTGCATCTGATAAGACTAAAAGCAACTGAAATTAGGATAGAGCTTTCTGGTTTTGACCTCGACAGTATAATTCTTCCAGAGGATATAGAACAGGAAATTAGAGACTATATTATGAAGAAGGTAGATGAGGTTTTGAAATTTTCTGATGATATAGCCTTTGATGGTGATGATGAAGAAGAAGACTTTGATAAATTTTAAATACCATGACACAAGAAGAATTCATAAAAAAGTATAAAGGAAAGAATATTGAGCTTTATACTACCCCTGACAGAGAGATTGGTTGGATTTTTAATGTCCAAGAGGCTGATTTTTCTAAAGGGAATGAGATTTTCTTAGGTTGGATTAAAGGAGAGAAGGTTATAATTGGAGTTCCTGGGAAAATTGAGGTATACAATGGAGAGGTTATTTTAAGACCTGAAGATAAAATTAAGGTTTATGATAATCTTGAAGATAGAGTTTCCGAATATCTTAAAAATAATATCCTATGAGAACTAAAGAAGAAATAATAAAGTATTTCAGAGAACAAGTTATTCCGGAAGGTTGGAGAGAAGATTTTATAGCCAGACTAGAGGGAGATTCTGGTGAGATGATTTCAAAAGGAACAACTCTTCAGGATTGGGTAGAAAAACACTATCCCTCTAAAGTCTCTGATATAGTCCTTGATAATTTCCCAAAGGTCCAGTCTAGAAGTACCGAAGAACATATTCATAACCCTCTCTTAGAAAAATGGAGAGTTCAGAATCAGAGATACTTAGATTGGCTACAGGGATACGAGGATATGTCTAAGTGGATATATCGGCTGGAATCTACAAAACCAAATCTCGGCCTATGGTATAACGCCAGAGGTCAGTGGTGTTTAGAAAAAGGTCTTGGTAGTGTTCCTGGATGTAAAACTAAAGACCTGCCGATGGGTTATGACTGGCGATATAAACAGGCCGGAAGAGACTGGTTTTCAGGATGCAGCCGTCTAGAAGACCTTAGACATTGGTATTCTAGGAAAGATGCAGAAAAGCTCTTAGAGAAAGGGTTTGTATTTACTAGGTATCTTGCTACAGAATACTACGAATATCCTCAGGAGACAGTATTTATAAGACACACAAGTCTGGAACGAGAGGTTCTAGATATCAATGATGTCTTACCTATCCCAGAACCTACTGAGATTCCAGAGAAGACGTATTATAATATGCTAGAACGTTGTAAGAAAGAGGGGAAGCATAGGTATAGAAGGAACTCCTATGGGTCTTGGTGTACGGTTTGTGGATATTACGGCGGAATTTGGATAGGGTCTGAAGAATGTGACCCTGAAAAACCAGACTTAATTTGTCATGGAGAGCCAGGATGGACAATGAGAATAAAGGGCTAAGAAATTAGCTCTTTTTTTTATTCCTTCTATAAACTCCTCAAAGCCTTATATACGAAGAGAATTCCTAGAGAAAAATAAATAAGGGATTCTCAATTTTGTTTAACCAAGCCTCCATGAGGAGGCTATAAATAAAAAAACAGGGATGAAAAGCTACGCTGTTTCGGTTTACCCCACCGACGAAAAGGGGAAGTGGCTCCAGGATGAAGGAGTCGCGCGAATCGACGTCCTCGCTGAAAGCGAGATGGACGCTAAACTCCGCGCCATCGAAAGAATGGCCGCCGGAAGTGATGGTGAGAGGAGCCGTGTGCTCATCACCATATCCAAGGATTTCCAGCACCTTACGCTGGAGCACGAGGAGGGAATCCGTCAAGCGACTGTTGTCGTGGCGGAAAACAAAGACCTCATCATGTCTAACCTCTTCATTGAGGAGGCGTAGGAAGAAAAAAGGGACTCAACATCCCTTTTTATTTTCGTAGTCCTTAATCTGTCTTTCCATCTCTTTCTTAGAGGCTTTTTCTTTTTTCTTTTCCTTTTTTTCCCGATACTCACCAATATCATAGTTTTCCCGGTCCATCATTTTCTTAGTCTCTTCAGATACTTCGTCCCACTTAATAATTCCTCGTCTAGCTTTTCCAAGGTCTTTATGTTTATAATCTTTTCCCATAGCTTATATAATTTTATATCCTAAGTTTCTAAAATAATTCTTTTCATTCTCGTCGGATACAGTAGCCATCTGATAGGTAAGAAGTTTAGCTGCGACACCTCGTAGGTATTCTAATTCTTCATCTGACCCACAATCTCCTACTTTGATATCCTTTAAGAAATTAACAAATCTAGTAGCAAATGTATATGAATCTACAAGTCTTCCATCGATAATAGGAGACCTAAGTTCATGCTTCTTTACTAATTTTTTATCTTGAGGCATATATCTTATATTTTCCTTCTTCAATAATTATTCCTTGAAGAAGATAGTCCAGAGATCTTACAAAATTTAAGAGATTGTCATAGGTTCCCCATCCATTGGACGCATCATATTTATTAAGTTCTGGATGATTCTTGATATATTCATAACCTTTGTGTATTCCATCCCTATAATCCTCATTGACTTCTAAGAATCCTATTTCTTCAGGCCTCCAAAGATAATGATATAGTGTTATTCCATTTCCAATCATTACAGCCTTTGCCATAGTTCCAAGATTGTGAGTTATATTCTTAGACCACACTTCTACTTCCTCTTCTGGTGTAGCTCCTGGTTTGAAGTCATAATTTGAATCTAGGATGCTTAAGGTTTTTTCTTCTTCAGTTGCTTTTCTGATTATTGATAGATCTAAGCTCATATTTTTTAATTAATTTTCTATTTGCGAAATTGGAAATATTATAGGTGGTTCTCTTATATTTGGTCGAGAAGAAAAACAATTTGCCTAGCCATTCATCACATTCAGAACTTATTATTTTGATATCAATAAATTTATAATGTGCTAGATTAGATATTATTGTAATACTATCTATCTTAAGCTCTTTGTGTTTTATATATTTAATTAGCTTTGGAAATGAAAAGTATTCATCAAGGTCAAATTCTATCTGCCAATACTCATCTCCGTCTGGATTTCTCATTTGACAGGTGGCAGTATTAAATATTTTATCACCCACGATAATAATCATCATATATAAGGAATTCCTTATCTATGTATGACAGATTATATTAAGTATAGAGATGCAATAGATGACCCAAAAATAGTAATGAAATTTGGGTCTTCAGTATTTGGTAGACATATTATAAATCCATATAATGGTAATGTCATAGACTTACTAAAAGAAAGGGAAAATGCATTATGTTCTGAACAGAATAATCCAAATGTTATTAAGTTTATAGAACTCATGAATGAATTTCCCTCAGGACCTGTTGAGTATTATCTAGAAGTTCCTTTTAGAAATCAAAATCCGAGACAATTTTATAACATCTATCATTATAAATTTCTAGGTGAAGACCCCAGTTTAAAGAGGGCATCGTTCAGAAGTGATGTATATTTTCCAGATTACGGTTCTACTATAGAGCTTGATTCAGGAACATACCATGGAAAACCACAGATACCACTAGATGAAACTAAAGAAAATATATTATTTCATAATTTTGGTATTCATACAGCTCTTAGACTAAACTTAACATCAGACAAGAAATGGGAAATAACTAGGGCAAAGAAAGCTCTGTACAATTATCTTGATTCAGCTGTAAAAGTATCTCCGATAATAGATGCTCCTGGGATAATAGAGTCTTGGAATGTATATAATCGAGATCTCTTAGTTTATTTCCCTTATATTGAATCTGTTATTGGAAATTATTATGCTCCTAGAAAAGATCTTTATTCTACAAGAGAAGTTACTATAGATATATCGAAACTTCCTCCCGATATTGGAATGAAACTAGAGTTGCCATATATATTGACTCCACTAAAGGCCATGTATAAAAGAATTAAAAATATAGATTTGAGAATTATAAAGACATGATTTCCTTATATATAGAGTGTAAAATCACTTGGGGTTTGAAGATAGACGGCGTAGCTGAGGCAAAGCTTGAAAATAGAACCTCCCGATTTGGCATTATTGGTAAGATGATGATAAACAGGGTTACTTAATTTTCGAATTAAGTAATATCATCTTATATCGACCCAAATCGTCGCCTGTTTTTTTTTCTTCCACGATTTCCTTACTTATGAAATGAAATTTTATAAAGGAAATATAGAACCGTCCGATAATACTATTTTTGTATTTGGAAGTAATCCTGAGGGTAGACATGGTGCAGGTGCAGCAAAAACAGCAGTAGAAAAATTTGGAGCTATCTACGGTCAAGGCGAGGGGCTTCAAGGGAATTCATATGCAATTCCCACCAAAGATCTTAGAGTTAAAGAAAATAATGGTTATAGATCAATTTTACCAGAAGAGATAACCAAAAGTATTAGAAAACTCTATGCCTTAGCTAGAGAACGACCAGATCTAAATTTTAAGATCGCCTATCGAAACACCTATACAAGAAGCCTAAACGGATATACTGGTTTAGAAATGCTTTCCATGTTTTTATGTGATCTTCCAGTTCCTGATAATATATGGATATCTGAAGAATGGGCAGAATTCATACTTAGAAATGCTAATGAAAAAGAACTAATGTTTATGGGAGGAGTGTATGAAGGATAAATTTAAAAAATTTGATAATACAAAAATACCAGATGTAATAGAATATGTAAAAGATTATATTTTAAAATATCCAGAAACCGAAATCTTAATTGGATCAGATAGTCAAACTGAAAAAGGCTTTACTACCTATTGTACAGTAATTGTAATGTATCGGCCTGGAAAAGGTGGACATTGCATCTATCGAAAATGGAAAGTAAAGAAAGTTACTGTTGATTCTACAAGACTCCTTTCCGAGGTTTGGGCATCCGTTGAGGTTTCCAATATGCTTAAAGACTCCGGAATATCTATTAAATATATAGATATAGATATTAATCCAGACCCTAAATATAAATCTCATGTTGTTTACTCAGGAGCTAAAGGATTAGTCGAGGGAATGGGCTATACCTGTAGGGCTAAAACTCTTGCCCCTCGTGCAACTAGTGTAGCTGACTGGATAGTTAAAGGTAAAAAATAATATTAATATGATGAAATTTTTACTACAACCTGGGGTTCTTTTAGACTTCGTATTTACCCTCCAGAAAGCAAAAGAATGGTGGGATTGGTGGCGTCCAAAAGAAGATATCATAGAGTTTGTTGATACCGGATGTTCTAAAGTTATCTGTCCGGTGGGAAGTCTAGAATTTTGTTTAGACTATTATGAAAGGCTGGGACTATCTTTGACTCCACTTAATATACCTTCTTATCTCTTTCAATATGCTATTGGATATGGAATGAGAAAGAATATTAAGATATCTGAGTGGATTGAAGATTTAAGGCTGATATCTGGTGGTTCTGATAGATTGATAGATATTGATTCACCATTCTATCTTAAATCTGAAACCAAATTTAAATATCCAGGAAATGGAGTCTATTCATCGATTAGGGATTTTATAAACTCTCTCTACTATGACCCTTCCGATAGATATCAAATTACAGGATATGACCCAGACTTAGGTGATGAATGGAGATATTTTGTCTATTCAGGAGAGGTGGTAGGTATGAAATGTTATCTTCCTGATGATATCTTGTCTCCTAAGGTTCCAGAGAAAAGATGGATTCTAGATAGGATAAAAGAGATAGACCTTCCAGCTTTTACCCTTGATGTAGCTATATCTGGTGATGGTCGGCCTGGGATAATTGAAGTTCATGATTTCTTTTCATGTGGACTTTATGGATTTTCTGATTATTCTAAACTTCCATATATGCTTTATCGTTCACATCTCCACAAATTCTTATAAATGTATGAATAAAGAAAGACTTACAGTAAAAGACCTTAGAGATTATTTAAATAGTCTTGAATCTAAGTTTGATAATTCTAGTGTAGCAGTAATGAAGCCAAATGATGATACAATCTTAGATATGGATATTGTATGTAAAGATAGTATGAATATTGTCCTCTCTCCAACTAAAGATATAGAGAGACAGTCAATGTTAGTTTTATGTACAAGAAAAGATACTAAGGAAATTGAAGAAATCTATAAAAAACACAGAAATGGAGAATAGAAAAATTGGAAGAAGCGTTTTTGGACTTCGAGCTCCTATCATTCGAGAAGGAGATAATATCAAGGACATAGCTATTAATATCGTTCTTGATTCTGGGCTACCTATTTCCGACCGTGATATTCTATGTATAACTGAGTCCGTTGTGGCTAGAGCTTCCGGACTTTATGCTACGGTCGATGATATAGCCCAAGATATAAGAACGAAGTATGAAGACGACCATGGAAAATTTCGTCATCTGGTAGTATGGTATCCAATATATAGCAGAAACCGTTTTGCCATCTGTCTTAAGGGTATAGCTAGGGCAATGGATAAAGGAGCTACAATATACCTAGTCTTAGCTAGAGAAGATGAGGTTGGTAATAAACTAGTGAATCAGGTGACGGGTGTAGATATCATAAAGTACTATACAGAGCTTTGTGAGGCAGAAGGAGTCAAGGTTTCAGTCTGGGGTAAGGATGGAAACTTTGGAAGAATCTATTCTCGTCTGGCGGAACTTCAAAATCATCTGGTTTGTCCTGTCCGTGGTTATGGGGAAATTATAACTGATATTTGTAATTCTTCCGATGATGATTTTGACACTCCATTCAATTGTTATTGTCTTGGAGATATCTTAATGAATAATGACATTCCTTTTGGTCTGTGGGGAAGTAATAAGGCTACAGAAGAAAAAGTAAAATTATTTCCAGGTGATATTCTTTGTGGAAACCTGGTAGATGATATACAGAAGGAAATCAAGGCTAAGACAGGAAAAACTATAGAAGTCTGTGTATATGGTGATGGAAGCTATCATGACATTCCAAGTGGTATTCTTGAGATGCTTGACCCTACCAGTTGTCCTGGCTTTACCTCAGGTCTTGATACTATGCCGAATGAGGTTAAAATAAAAAATCTCGCCGATGACAAGTATAAAGACCTGAATGGAAAAGACTTAGAGGAAGCACTGAAGAAAGAGTCTAGAGAGTCAGGAGATACTTCAGGAAAAATGATTTCTCAAGGATGCACACCTAGACATCTTACAGGACTTATTGCTTCCTTGGCAGACTTAGTTAGTGGTTCTGGAAGTCAAGGTTGTCCTTTTGTATATATAAAAGGATATTTTGATAATTACGGAGATGATTGAGGAAGAATTTTCTGAAATTATCAAGAAAGTAGAGGAGACACTAGAAGCACTTAATAATGAAACTGGATTTTCCGACTATTCTTATAAAATCAAGAAAACATCATATTCAAGTGAGGGAGGATGGATAGAAATAGAAATAACTTCTTCATGGGAATACGATGGTGAGTCTAGAATAGAAATAATTGAAGTATTTCCTGATGGCTCACTTTGGACACAGGCATTTTATAAGAATATTGAAGAATACCTGAATACATTTTTTAGATAAGAGGGAACAAAATCCCTCTTTTTGCTTCTCGGAGGGCTTATGATTCTTAATAATGATATGAGAACATTATATTTCTGTGGTGATATTCATGGAGATTGGAAAGAATTTATTTGGACAGCACTAACTCGATATCATATAAAAGACGCAGATATCGGGATTCTTGGTGACTTTGGTATTGGATTTGATAAAACAATGCCTAACCTTTACCAGTGGGCAGAAAAGAAATTGGAGGCCGCTGATGTAACTATTTTTGCTATTCGTGGAAATCATGATGACCCAGGATACTTCACGAATACAGAAAAATATTCATATCCCAGACTTAAGTTTCTAGAAGACCACAAGATATATGAATTTTGTGATAGAAAAATTTATACTATCGGAGGTGCTAACTCTACTGATGTTAGTTGGAGACTGGCAGCTAATGAATCTCTGGCGGCCAAGGGAAAGGATAGAAGAGTGTGGTGGCCAGGAGAGGACATAGTAAAGAAATATGAGGGGCTTCCAGATAAGGTAGATATAATAATTTCACATTCTGCACCCTTATCATTTCTTCCTGTTATTCAGAAATTTCCAGAAACTCCTGGTTGGCAGTATGATAAAATTCTAGAAGAGAGGAAATATCTTGATTATGTTTTGAAGGAGATTAATTCAGATTATTGGTATTATGGACATTTTCATTCTCATTATTCTGGGTCATATGGAAATTTACTGTACCGTGGTTTAGGAATTATGGAATTTATAGAAGCAGGAAGTATAAAAGATAATAACCCCCAAGGTGAAGAAGATGACAGAGATTGATGAATTAGCAGACAAAGTTGTATCTAGATTAATAGAAAGAGACCCTGATTTAGTAGAACTCTTACAAAAAGTAGTACATGGTTGGTTAAGTGGCGGTATTAGCTCAACTACATCAGGAGACCATTTTGATATCATAGGAAGAATTAAACAATTAGATGCTGATTCGGACTGGATAAGAGCAGAAGTAATGAGACTAAAGAGTGAGGTTGGAAGTGTGTATGATTATAATTCATCTTATACACCTCCGCCCTGTATTCAATCTAGACTTAAGTCTTTAGAAGAGCGCCTAGAGCATATAGAACTTAATTACAATTTATTACTTAATACTATTAATTATGGGAGAGACTCTAGAAATTAAAGGTATAGAGTTGGATAACGCTGGAAATATAGTAGCGACTGACTCTAATGGAGGCACAATTACTTTAGGTACCTCAGGAATAATAAATAATACTACTAATCCATATTACTATTCTGGTAATGCTTATACCACTACTGCTGGATTTTATGGATATGAAGATGCAGTGATGGAATCCCCTATTAAAGGAGATATAAAAGAAGAAATAAAAAAGATAATTGAAGACGAAGACGAGATGATGCCCCTTGTTAAAAATTATCTTAGGAAATATCTAGAAAAAGTTATGGAAGCTCCTGAAGAGGTTATTAAAGAGATGATTCAGAAGGATAAGGAGATTGAGGAGCAGAAAAAAGAAATCTCTGAACTTAAGAATGCAATATCAAAGTTAGAAATGGAGATAGATTGGATAAAGAGAAGAGGTGTTATGGAGGGCCAGGATGTGACCAAAACTTGGCCGTATGACAACGGCCTCGGCATAACTTGGACTGGAGGAGCTATTGATACGGCGACTTCTACAGCAAGTAGCTCCGCCTCATTGAGTACTTGGATTGGCTAAAACAGTACTTCTAATATCCTCTCAAAACCTTATATATGTAGAAATACCTAAAGAGACTAGAACGAAAATTTCTAGTCTCTTTAAGTTTTAATGTACTTGAAACGAATAGTACTTAGTTATTATAATATACGGAAGGTGCATACACGGAATTATAATAATGAAATCTGGAAGTGATTAAACCAGCGTCGTCTGAGCGACGTTAAAACATGTATGGCCCGAAGCTTAATAGAGTTTTGTTTTGTTAGCTCTACGCGTGAGCGGCTTTGGGTATAGGCTTAGAGCGGAAAAGAAATTATAAGTTTTTAGACATATATTTTAGCTTCACCTGGCTATCCTATAAGGGAAGGCTGGGGGAGCAAATAACAAACTAATTAATCCGTATATCGAAGAGATATATGGACCCGGGATATTGAGAATATCTGATGAAGGTATTTCAATAGTGATATCTCAAAACGCAGTAACCATGTATACGTGGTGAACCAGAAAAAGTAATTTAAAGACTGTAAATTTAGATTACCTAGTATTGGGGCGAATATAGTTTGGGAAAGCATTACAGGCAAGTACTACTAGGAAATTTAAAGAAGGTTAACTTTCTTTATAAGGAATAAATATATAAAATAAGAATGAGTATCCCGAGGAGGGAAGAAAAGGAAATCCTAGTACTATATTGAAAGACTTTAAGAGAGAAGCTTAAAGCAGAAAACTTAAAATGGAAGGGTATAATTTAAAAAGAAATTTTTAAATAACCTTTCCATTAATTTTTTCGACATATGCCTATTATTGGATTATTTATTAAGATTGGCGCCGCTGTAATGGCAGTTTCTGCTGTTGGTGTCGCCGCGAGGCCGGCGAAAGAGGCCTCGAAAAATGCAGGAGGGTTTGGAAAAGCCCTTAGAAACGATTTTAAAGAGCTAGGTAGCAATCTTACAGAGCTCTTTAGAGGTGGGTGGAAGTAATATGGCTGTCGTACACGAAAAACGAACACCAGACGGTGGTTATGAACGCACTTCCTATTCCCCTGTGGGATGGGCAGCAGCGTTTGCAATAGTGTGCGGAGTCATCATTGCCATCTTCAAGAAGTAATTCCCAGTGGGCCAATTGAGACCCACTCTGTAGTACGTTTAATACGTGCCTGATGAGACCAGCAATATTTCCACTAAAGAGATATTAAAGGTCGAAACAGAGAATAAAAACCGGCTACTAATGTTAGCAAAACGTTTATATTCGTCACATGAAAACAAAAATAGAATAGATATGAATAAAACAAAAAAAATTTTAGCCGTCATTGGATTGGTGGCAATATGTTCTGGTCTATTTTTTTATTTAGGTCAGAAGATGAAAGAAAACAACCCGGAAGAAGTTCAAAAGACTATTTCAGAACTCCGGGTCCGCATAAAAGAGCTTGAAGCTGCATCCGACAAATTAAAAGGAGAGCTTCGAGCGGAAGAAAAATCTAACCGCAAGCTCCTGAACAGACTTCAGAGGCTAGTAGGGTACGTTACCAGGTTAAAGACAGACCTGGAAAAGTATGAAAAAACCTTTTAAAACCTACACATATGGCAAAAAAGATTAATGAAGAGTATCTGAAGAAGCTCTTCGAGCTGGTCGGTCCAGGAGCCAGCACTACTAAAGACTGGACAGCAGCCGCAGAGCTAGTAGATGAGAGTATGGAAATCTCTCGCAGCTCAGGCGCAAGATACCAGGTTGTGATCTCGATTCTTAAATCGGGCGCATTTACTGGTCCTGAGTCCCCTATTGAAATCATATATAAGAAGGGGACCAACAAGTTTGACACTATCACCATCAAGGAAGCCGACAAGGCCGTGAAAAAATTCTTTGATGGTGGAAAGAAAAAATCTCTCCCTCCGGTCAAGCCGAAGGAGGGGAAGACTACTAGTAGGCCTGAGGAAGTCTCGGATACTGAAGCATTCTTTATCTGCTTCAAAGCTGTCCGAGCTGCCGTACGCATTAATGGTGGCGTGGAAGGGCCGGTTGATATCAAAATGAGTTCTCTTATTCCCTCTTGTAAGAGAGGGGACAAGGAATTTACGTTTAATGAGATCATTTCAGCGATGCGGAAGACGTCTAAGACCTTTAAAATTGGTCTTGAAGTTTCACCGAACATCGCTGAGCGAAAGCTCACACTCACAGGGGCAAATAAAGCCCTGAAGAACCTGTGTGAAATTGGGGCGTCGTCCTTTGGAGACGCTGGCTACACCTGCTTTAACGTAAAGGATGCCTTCGGGCATACCTTTGATAAGGTGTTTGCCGCTCCTAAAAAAGAGACAGCAGCCCCTACCAAGAACGTTCTTGTCTTTACCGACGAGGAGCGTGATAGAATTTTTCATATAGGCGGCCACCTCAATGAGGTTGGTTGCCAGAGTTACGAAGACATCCAGTCTTACCTGAGTCATCTTGGGAAAGACCCCGGTGCTTCAAAGCTCGAGGTGTTGATCCGCCAAGTCCCGGAATTTAAGGTAGAGGGAAACATGGTTTTCCTTACCGCCGACTGGGACAAATTCCGGAAGACTTATCGTCTCCTGGATTCATCCAACAAAGAGCAAGTGATTATTAAGATTGCCTGCTCTGAAGAGTGGATGAGAGGATATCTCGGAAGTTGCCAAGTAAAGAAAATCGACTCTTTTGGCAATACTAACATCTTCAGGGTCGATGTGCCCGTAGAGTCCGAGGTTGCTAAGGTTAATCTCATTTCCCTGATTGAAAAATTCAGGGAAGGAGAAGGATTCTATTCCGAAACCCGGTTTTCCAAGTGGCTGGAAAAGCAGTGGAAGAAGACTCGGTTTGAGGAAAGAATTAAGTCCGACACCTATCGATTTGAGATAGGTTACTTTGAGAAGAAGAGGGGATAACCCCTTTTCTTTTTATTCCTTCCAATATCCTCTTATAACCTTATTAATGAATATAGACGGAAATAAATCAATCCGACTATATTCTTATTTTCAAGATATGATAAAAAACTATAAAAAATTTTTCCGCAATATGATATTTATTATGAAATTAAATAATACCTCAATGTTAATATTGAATTCTTTCTAAACAAAAACTAACCACATAATGAATAAATTAAAACTTAAGGGTCTTCAAGTAGAGATCCTAGGTCTTAATGAATTTATTGAATCTCTCCAAGTTTCAGAAAGAGAGAAACAGCAGGTTAGGGACCATAATACACCATGTGCAGTAATTATGAGAGAAGGAAAGCATACTCTCCTGTGCAGAAATGATGTATTTGGCCCTGCTGCTGAGTCTTATTATGAGACTTTATATGAGATTCTATACTCTCATGGCCTAAACAGAGAAACTATTGAGGACTTCTGGAAAGAGTTGTTCCCAGAAGTTATGTAGAAAAAAAAAGATAAACCCCAATATTTCTAAAGGGGTTATCTATTTTTTTTATTCTGACTTAAGATGATTAAGTCTAAAGTATCTATCTACACTATGAAAGCTTGTTAGAAAATATTGTTTTCTATCTTCTGGTTCATTAGATAGGCCATAAGATATCATAATGTCTTCTAGACTTATAACAGTATCTCTGAGAAAGTTCTTTAATTCTTTTGATTCTAAGTATTTCCCTGCCATCCCCGGTCTAAGTTCTGCCAAAGATACATGAGGAGTGAAAGAATCAAAATCAGAAGAAACATCATATTTCAGTCTAAGTCCTTTATTTATTTTTTGTAATGGTTCGTATATTATAGATTCTGGTTTTAACTTCAGAACAATATAATCTGAATCATTTTCAAAACTACCAAGGTCAAAGACATCTAGGACAGGTATTTCATGTGGATCTTGTATTTTCTCAACCAGTTTCCAATACCAATCCTCCCCAAGAATTTCTTTAAGGTCTGGAATTATCTTAGTTCTATCAAGCTCTCTTCCTTGTGCGTATAGTAATGTAATATGTGAATCAAGTTCTACCCCTGTGTCTTTAAGGTCAGGCTCATCAAACATAACTTTAAGACTTATGGGGCAATCTAGGTTAACTGCTAACATTAAGCAGCTATTTAGGTCTTTATTTTCCATAGTCTTTATTTGAGTTTACCTGCATTTTTGAGTCTAAATTTATTAATTCTAGCCTCAATATTTTCCTTAACTGATGAACCACCCTGTCTATATCCGGATTCTTCATCTACAACAGTGAGTCCCATACCTAGGAGCTGATTTAAGAAAGTTTGGTTATCTTCCTTAACTGTATCTCCACGTGATGCTTCAATAAATGATTTAGCATTTCTAGATAGAAGTACGGTAAGTTCCTGTTCACCAATCTTCTGGCCAGTCTCTCTATATCTACCACGACCCATAGCAGGTTCATCTACTTTTGGGTCTACGCCTTGATAGTACATGCTAGTAGTAACTTTATTACTATAGCTTGGAATGTGGTAAAGTTCTTCAAGTGTCATCCAACCACACTGTAGCGGTTTTTCAACTTTTCTCATTTTACCTTTCATTCCCTTTACTATCTCCTCATACTCGGCGGGGTCTAGATTTTCCTTAAGTTCATCTAGGTCTGCGAGTTCTGTTTCCGGCATTAAGATATCATATTGGCTTGAAACACCGAGCTCATCCATCCACTCTTGAACCATTGCCGGGGTAAAATCGGAAAAACAGCCAACATTAATATAGTATACCTCTTCGATAGGATTGTTTTCGTGAAGCTTTATAAATTCTTCAACACTAAGCTTATCGTATCGACCGGGATAGTATTTATTAATCAATGGCATTATTTTCTTTCTTCCCGTTGCTGTCCCCTTATATTCTTCAACAAGGTCATATATCTTATGAATAATATTTCCAAGGGACTGCTCAAGAAGAACACCGGCAATTTTACGGTTAATAGTTGAATAAGGATTCATAACAACCTCTACTCTATGTTGTTTTCCATTCTTTTCTACCATCACAGGCATTAATTCATCTGGAACAACAGTAGATATAACTCCCTTACCACCATATCTATTAGTAACCTTAGAACCAACCATCAGAATTGTTTTCTTGATTAGCCTAATTCTAATCAGATAAGTAGTCTTAGAGTCGTATGGATCCATATCAACTGGGTCTAATGTATCTGAAGCAACATATTCTGGAAATCTGTCATAAATTATTTTCCTATCTTTCTCATTCATATATTCTGAAATAACTTTATCAGATTCATATGAGAATGTGAAATCTTTTTTCGGAGATGCTTTAGAGAAGATAGGTTTTTCTTGCTTCTGTACTATTACATCAGATACCCAAGCCTCATCAATATTATTAGGGACTTTATAGACTAGCTCTTGTGTAAATTCCGTAAGATTCTCTCCTGCTTCACCAAAGAGACTACCAAGCTTTTCAGTTAGTGCTTTATTGACCTCATCTAGTCGTGTTACAATATAGACAGAAGCAATCGGGTCTAGAGATTTAACTCTTGAGCCAATTGGAGGCAGCCATTTAATACAGTGATTAGCTTTAACTTTATACACTAAGTCGATTATTGAATAGTGCTTCATTCTTTCTGCATAAGATTCAGAAACAACTAGGGCATCTTCATTAATCAAACCAAAGTGGGCTGAGAATAGAACGAGCGTGTTTAGGCCTGCTTTATAAGTATCCTCAGTAAGTCCAACGGGTCCTGTAATAACATCTCCCTTCTTTACTTTCTGACCAACTTTAACTTTAGGTTCGGTATAAACAGCAACATCATTTATACTTTGCATAGCTGTTCTCCGTGGCGTTCTTACTTCTTCACCGCTCGGAAGAGTTATATATACGTTATCCTCATCTATCTTAGTAACCTTTCCCTCATCATAGTCAAACCTATCATTTAGTGTATTAGTATGTAGCTCTTCAATTCTTCCAGTATCTACCAGAGGTCTTTGTGCATCGACCAGAGGAATAGATTGCTTAAGCATTGAAGTACCCATAGAAATACGAACAGAGTCGGTAAAGTTAATAAATGGAATACGTCTAGATACCTCTGACAGTCTATAATCTGGATGTAGGTCAATTAATTCTACCTCATCAAGATTAACCATTTTTCTTCTCATTCTATGCTTGACCTCAACTTGACCTTCTGCATTAGGCTTCAGTGTCTTGGTTTTATAATCAACATATTCAGAAGAACATACTTTATGGTCTAGATAGTCTATATATTTTATAGTTATCTTGTTGAAGTCCTTGTCATAAACATCAAAGAGAATACCATCAGTATCACTAATATGTGTAGAGACAGTAAGTGAGTTCTGAACATTAGTATTCTGGTTGATAGGGGTATCTGCAAAATCGATGAGGTCCGCCATTGAAGCATTATAGGCAACGGTCTTAGGGATTATAATTTTCTGACTGATACTTTCAAGATTTATAGCATTAACACCAGGAGGGACCTGAAGATTAGCTTCTCCTGCCTTTGCTTCTGGAGTTCCCTTAAAGAATCTAAAAGCAAGGGTTGAAATAGGATTTAGCTCCTCTTGAATCTTTCCCTCTTTTCTATAATAATTAGCTATAGCTCTTCTAGCATTAGTTAAGTTACTTCCTTTATTACCGCCATGAAGCATATAGTTCATGAATCCGACAGGGACAGATTGAATTGTTTTATCAATAATCAAGTCTTTCAGTTTATCGTCTCCATATTCTATACATTCATTAATTAGCTTGGTGTTGATGTACTCTGGGGTATAGTCAAGATCCAGTTTAATTGCGAATTTCTTTCCTTGGTCTGAGGAAAGTCTTAGTACCTCTTTCTTTGGATAACTATCTATTTGGTCATATGGAACTTCTACAGCTCTCATTAGATAGTCTCCATTTTCATCTATTTTTAATTTTAGGACTTTCTTGTTTATGTCATATCTTCTGGAATAGTCAAATTGAATTTCCTTCTCACTTCGACCGCTCATTTTAATACGACAGTTCCAATCAGGTTCAAGTTTATTAGTCGCAACTCTATAAGACCCCTCGATAATAAATGTACCATCAATTTCTTTAGGAACTTCAAAAGTAGAAGATAAGACTGTAGGATTATCACCTATAGTATAATCCACCTTAACTGTCCATACTGCAGTGAGTTTATTTTCAATGTAGTATGAAGCAGGCTGAGGAGGCTCCTCCACTATGTATGAAGTCATACTAGAAATTTTCTTTGTACTATACATATCAGGGGCATTAAGATATTTTGCTACTAGTTCCTTTGCACCTTTGTCTCTAAAATACCCATTAAAGTTACTCATTTATGATAATGTTTTTATACTTAATTGTTTATACTCACAATCAACTGAGTCAAAAAACTCTTCTAGTTCACCCTTTATCATATCTTTTAGGTCTCTGGCTTCTTTCCATTCTGACATAGGAAGCTCACCTGAACATCTAAAAAACGAATCATAAGTAACTAGATAATTATATGTGTCCCGTAGTTGATAAAGAACTAGTTTGACAGAGAATCTTTCATACTTTTCGGGTATATTTTCTTTAAGATTTTCATAAAGGATATCTCTTGCTTTTACTACATTCTCTTCTTTGCTATCTAGAACGTTGTAGGGAATTTCATATGATAACGTTATTTTAAAATAGTAGTTATCAATATCTTTATTCATAATTAATTAAAATTCTGAAATATTCATCATATTCCCTCCGCCTAATCCAAATGCCGAATCTCCACCGGCCGATTTAGAACTAGATGCAGGGGACTTTTTTCTGGCTGTAGTTTTATTGTCCACTTTATTATCTACGGCCGGAATCTTCTCGGCATCAGAGGAGGCGGAATAAACAACCTCTCCATCACGCCGTATTGTTATCTCTATTTTAAGTTCTCTCTTAAATTCAGGTATATCAAATTCTATCTTCATATCATATAATTTTTACCTGGGCTTTGATGTTATCTCCACCCAGGATTAGATTTATTTATTTTCTTCTTTTGGTTTTCTCTCCTGATATGTATTCACCTGTTTTACTATCTCGCTTATTCCAGTTACTATAGTTGAAACAATAGATAGAATTTTGATAAGGTCTTTTATTCTTATTGTCATACTTAATCTAGTGTATTATTAAGTAGCAATCCAAGGACAGTTTCAGTCATAACATCACCCTCAAGATTTACGTCACCCTTAAGAGCACGACCGATAACTTTACTTGAATAACCATAAGATAGGGCAGTATAGAATGATTTCTTACTCAAGGTTGCTTTATTAGTGCCCTGGAATTCTATATCTTCTATCTTTGATGTCTCGGGGTCATAAGAAACAGCAGTAAGTCCTCTAAAGATAAGCTCAATAATTTCTTCTTGAGTTGAATGAAGATCACTGACTCCCGTTTTTCCATTAGGCAAGAGATAACCTTTGTCTGTAAGTGTATACATCTGCTTTCTAAAGACGAGATAAATAGAATTAATATCATCGCCAAGTCTGGAAATCACGTGGTTCATATTCACAACACCACTACATATTCTATCATACTTCTTAACTTTAGCTCCGTCAGGGAAGTAATACATACATAGTGGATTATATTGATATACACCACTTCCAATATGGACTTCTATCTCACCTTCAGATGTTTCTACGTAGTTGATTTCCCCATCTTCAAGCGCATAGCAGTCTGATACAATTACATTATCTTTTTCATAATATCTAAGACCATCAGAACCTTTAGCCTTCATTAATTGAATCATGGAATTAAGTTTAGCAATAGGAGACACAGTGTTATAAGCACAACAAATGTTTTCTCCTCGGGTAAACTTATCTTTTCCAAAAGTTACTAGGTTATCCGGTCTAGGATATTTATAATCTTTTCCCCTAGACGTAATATACATCCATCTCCCCTCTTCTCTGAATGTACAGGAAGCGTGCTCACAGACTAAATATCCGGATTGATCTAGGACTCTTTCATGACCTCCGTGTTTTAGACCTAGTGCACCCTGAGTTGTGGCTTCTGTAAATGAAGTAGCGAAAGATAGACCAATAGCAGAGCCATCAGTGATTTCAAATTTAGTTCCAATTAGGTCTGGAGTTACTACATTAAGGTCTCCCTTATTTTTAGTTACAATAGACCGAACCGGAACTAAGTCATCTTCATTTTTCCTTGCCATTTCTGTATTCGGATATACAGTTCCATTAGGTGCGGTTCTTCCAAGGGCTTTATATCTTGGTATCAGAAGTCCAGGATTTTCTTTATCCTCGCCGTCATGATATACATAATTATTAAGAACGAATGAAATCTGTCTTGTGATATAACCTGAAGAAGGAACACCAGATTGTTTGATTGCCTGAAGCGATCTATTTTCAATGGCATGGTAAATCATATCTTTCTCTCCATAGCCTGCCAGAAGATTACCTCTAGTTATGATGGGCTTCTCCTCGACTCCACTGATTATGAGCTGTGGCATGTTAAGAGCAGAGATAGACGAGATTTTAACACGAGCTGCCCGGTCTAGTTCGTTTTTAAGGTCCTTAGAGAATTTTCCTTCAATCTCCTTTTCGTATTCAGCATACTTAGTAGTTAGGAGGGCTATCTTTTGTTTATCAGTAAGTTCCTCAGAATCAGCAATCTTACAAATCTCTCGATAAGTTTCAGTATCGGTGTCTACATACAGTGTTTTATAATCAAAAGTGACAACGCCAGCTACAGTCACTGCTTTAAGAGCTGCTTTTTGAATAGCAAGTCTCTTTTCAACACCATCCTCCTCTTTGTTAAGATATGCAGAAAGCTTTGCTGCGGCTTTAGCATTCATTCTGGTTTTTTCGTCTTTTAGAATATGAAGCTTATCTATGTCGGCTCCGAGAATTTTAGAGAGTCTTAGTTTTCCATAGCAAGTTACTTTGTTCTTATATTCTTCTGTTCCAAGCTTTCCTGTAAAAGTAATTGGTGTACCAATTTTTATAATATGATTTACTTCACAGTCTTTAAGAACATCAACATAGTTTGTATAGAAGTGTCTAGGGTCATCAATTTCCTTAGGGTCTTCATCAGGAACAAACTCTGTCATAACCGCAAGTCCATTTAAAGTTTCATGATTAAATGGGAAAATAGGCTCATTATTCTTTTTATATACATTATTGTACCTAGGAGACATCTTAGCATATACATCATCTGCTACATCTGGAGGTACAAGTTGAATTGATGTTGTATCCAATTTTGTTATCCTACAAGCTTTTTATCTTATAGTTCTAATACTTCATTTCGTATTAGTTCAGCATATATTTTTACCCATTTTTCTTAAGTGGGTAGCGAACACTCTTGGAGATATTATATTTATTCAATCCCTATGCGTTACAATACTACAAGGCCTTTCGAAATCCCTATAGTTATCTCGGTATTTGGAATCTCACCATTCACCGATTTTGCTCGCTAATTATTTATAATATTACTACTATAAACGGCAATATTACTTACCATCAAAGTCCTTTTTATTCAATCAGGTACGCTACTTCTGATTCGTTCTCTTACGAACTGCTATATATCTCTATATAGAATAGACTATATCTTCACTTCTTTCGAAGGTTCCGCACTTCCACTTGCGATTTAAGTGTACTCCCCGAAGGGATAGTCGTTGAGGTTATAGAATCTCAATTAGTCAGATTGAGATTTATTTTTTTTATCTAATAATTTTTCAAGTTCTTCAGATATTTTTGGTAAATTAAAATCATTCATGATATTTTATAATAATTTTCTATAACCTGCTGATTGTCTCTATTCTATGAATTTTTAGGGTAGGTGACTAATCCTACATTAACCTCCTATCACAGACCTAGCGAGATGTTCCAGCATTTCACGGAATTTTATAACACCCTGTGTATCAAAGCGTTAAGAGGTTCACAGCGCCTTTGTTATCTTATAGGTTTTTTATCCTATAATTCTAATACTTCATATTTCGTATTAGGCCGGCATATATTTTTATCCATATTTCAGGATAGTGGACACTCGTGGAGGTATTATATTTATTCAACCTCTATGCTCTACAATACTACTATACCTTATCGTAATTATAATAGTTATCTCGGTATTAGCGTCTCAGCCTTCACCGATTTTGCCCACAGACTATCCTAGATATTACTACCTAGGGCCGCATGCGATTCTACGGCAATTGGAAATTGAATTGCATAGGTATCATTTAGTCTCATCTTCATACAGTACATAGAATATTCATGTAGTGCAGGCTGACGAGTTACAATGACCATCTGCTTTTCCGCATATTCTTTAAATTTTTCTTGAAGCACCTCATCTAATGCTTCTACCCTTGTTGCCTTCTTAGCCTGTTTTAAGCTAAATCCCATTTCATCCTGAAGATATTGACAGAAACCTTCTCTACACATTTCATAAGCAATGTGGGTTGGAACGCCTAGCTCATCAATTGCTAAAGTTGTAGAAGGAACAATAGGGCATCGTGCTGAGTTCTTTGTACGGACTGAGTATAATTCACGCGCAAAGTTTTCCTTTGATGTATTAAGGAGCTCAGTGGACATCTTCTTACCTGAGTTAATAAATGCACGTAATAGGGCAGTATATCTAACTCTTTCTCCCGGTGTCTTAAACATTCCCATAACTTCATTATAGTTAACATGGGAACTATCATTAGCCAGGACATCTTCAGGGCAACAGAGGCGAATTAGCATAGAGTACCAAACTGTCATGGGATGATTTCCAAGGACAGATTTATTTGCTATTCTTTTAAAACTAGGTTGCCTCATAATGGCCGGAAGAATTAGGTAATAATGATTAATTAGTTTTTTGAATTCTTGGGTGTATTCAGGAAAATTATCTTTAATAATCTGTAATAGCCCTTCATAAGAACACTTAGATTCATCGTCTATATACTCAGAAACCTTAAGTTCTTTTGTCTTGGGATTATATTCAAACTGGCAAGAATCAAATGCTTTAATATTTAATTTTCTACCATTTCTTTGGTCACTATATCCAAGACGTTTTAGATCATCACTGACAAATTCCTTGACAATCGTACTATCTTTAAATATTTCTTCAAAGAGTTCATAAAAAACATCAAATCGAAGGTCATTAAGATAGTAGAATGGAAGTTCTACTCTTGCAAATCTTCTTAAGGCCTCTTCTTTTGTAAATACCCGACACCCGCAGAAAGGGCACGGGTCAGAAGAAGCTCTTTTTAATTTACCACAGTAACATCTGTCAGTGTAAATTGAGCCGAAGATACTTTGATCGAAGACGCCACCGGCATAAGGCTGAGGATTTGTACATCTCAGATTTATATCACGATGGTCATACAGAATCATGTCTCTTCCTTCTCTTCTAGTGTAATCTAGAATAGCTTCATCAGTCAATAATTCAAGAGATACTGACATAATTTAATTTTCTAATTTTTCTTTTTCCTTATAGATAACTCCTTCTTGAAGATCAGATGAATATTTATTGGTTTTAGTCCATTCCTTAAGAACTTGTTTTACGTCTGATATTGCTTCAGACCTAGTTTTATCCTTAAGTTTATAATAAATACCTGCATCCTTATCTTCAACTACTTCAATCAAATCTGATATAGTGTCCTGTGTGATAGCTTTGGAGACATTGACCCATCTACTTCTATACTGTTTATAGATAACAATATCTTCATAAGTTAAGTCTAGGTCTCTAAAAGTTTTCAGAGTTCTTAATTGGGCAGGCTCATTTTCAAACCAAGAGAGCTGCATTTGTCTAACTCTATCTGCTACTTTCTGACGACCTGCATCTTCATAAGCAACAGCAAGAGCTTCTACTACATCATACTTAGATTTAGTGATTTCTTTTAGGGCATGGTCGATTTGTGAAGAATATTCTTCTGGCATCGTTGGACAGTTAATCAGTAGGTCATAGAGGCCTGAAGAAAACATAAATATAATAAAAGCTGGAAGTTGTTTTTCTTTCCTCTTTCTTGAATTTATAGTTTCTTTCGATAAGTCCCGGTCAGCCAGGTATCCAACGAACCTTGATATATATTCTCTAGCCTCATCCGTATACTTAACATTAAAACCTGTACTATCAATTACATAATCGCTATCTAGTTCAATTTCAATATCAGCTCCACGAATAGGCGTATCTGAAGTATATACAGAGTTTACCATTCGATTATGGCCCTGTTTTTGGAATAAATCTTTAAGAATGTTAGATCTGGTAGACATAGATGAATGTATTGGATTAGCCATTAAAATATTCATCACAGTATCCTGTAAAGCAGTGTCTTTAGAATTTTTATTAGCTGCTACAATATCATCATATGCAGACTCTAACCAAATCTCTCGTTCAGTCATATGTTTCTTGGCTTCGGCTTTTTCGGCATCTTTTTGTACCTTATCTACCGACTCCTCAACATCATCATCAAATCCGCCAGAATCATCGTCGTCATCATCAATATCCGTGTCAGGGTTATTAATGTACATAGAATCTTCTAGCAGATCTTCTCCATCATCTAGTGAATAATTTCTTTCTTCCATCTTCACTAATTAAAAATAAAATAAGGTTTAAAATTATAGGCGTAGTTATAATTAACTAGCCTTAAATATATCATCTCACATATCAGGCTATTAGACCATAAAAAGCGCAAAAAGTGGTATTTCAAAGCGTAATATCCTTATATATAGAAAATAAGTTAATATGGAAAAAATAAAAACAGACGAAGTTTACGTTGTTAATCAACCTAAACATGCGATTATTTCTATTATTTTTATAGAAAATCCAATAGCAGACCTTGATGAACTCTACCATAATCAGATTTTCAAGTTAGCTGAGAATACTGATGTTATATTTATCTTTAAATCTATAAAAGGTATAAATCCAGATATTTTTGCTAAACTTTATGGGGCGTGTTCATGGATTATTTCTGCAGATTCATTAGTTAGGACTTACCTAAAAACTATTAGATATTCTGTTGTAATCTTTAAGAATCTAGTAGGTATTTTGACATTTGACCTAAAATGGGGATTTCCTAATAACCTTGATACAACTACAATATCGGCTGTTGCGGGCTCTAATATTGCATGGCCTATATTTCCGGCAGTACATCTTAGTTCTAAAGAAATGAAAGAGATTTATAATACAGAAGATGAACCCAGACTAAGATTATTTAGAAAGGAAAAGAAAGGCGGAAGAAATGAATATAGTACTTGGAAATTAACTTCTAATACTGTATTTTTTAGGCCTCGCCTATTAGAAAGATTTGAGACGCTTAGTGATGAGTATATTGAATCTTTTGGATGGGATGACATTGGATATTTTATTGCATCAGCCTGTGAATATCTTGGTATTAAAAGATTAGATTTTAATATGTTTAATATAAACTTATATCAACTCAATAATTATGCCATTGATTCAGAGGGGAAGGAATAATAAGTATCCAAAAATAATTGAAACATGGAAACTGGGAGAGTCAGTTCCAGAGTGGCTATCAGATAGGTCTAAGGTTGAGCTAGTAGACCTTGGAAATGAAGATAAAAAACTAAAAACAACACCGCTTAGCTCTGGTGGATATGAGATATATGACGCTTCAGGAAAAAATGTACTAACCCGCGTTCCAGACAATGGATTAGTATGTTTTGGTGATAATTATATATTCTCATTATCTTCAGATGAGCTTGAGCTTTTATATGAGGAAGAAAATAAAAGAGGGAAACATTAATCCCTCTTTTTACTTTATCCAAGAATCTCTAGGACTTTGGTATAGTCAGTTACGATGTCCTGATACTTAACCAAAATTTTTGGCTCAGAATCCTCAGGAATTTCATTGACCACAGTAGCTCCTCTAGAAATATAGTACTGATTAAGCACACTATAAGTAGTGAAGCTATTTTCCACGGTATAGAATTTGATGAGGTCTTGATTCTGTCTGCCCTTGTTGATTGGCATATTAGTCATTCCAGCACCAATATAGATAGCCTCCCTCTTTTCTAGGTCGAATATCCATGCAGCCATACTGGAATCCTTAACATCGATTTTCTTAGAAAAGTCAATGTCTTTGGGAGGAATCCAGTTCTGATTTCTGGAAGGGAACTTGTCCTCATATGTAATATATCCAAGCCAGTTATCAAGAGTGTTCAAGTTCCGACCTTCAAAATTACATACATCCATTACAACATACTTCCATCCACGCTCTAAAGCAGCCTTGATGTTAATGTCAATGAACTCACTACATTCTCCCTTTCTCCAACGAACATCACCGGAATGAACAGCTTCGTTATTGCTTGTTCTAAATCCAGTATTCCATCCTATGTTTTGAACACAAGAGTCGTCTTTATACAGGAACCCATGAAGATCAAGGTCTTCATGGCCATTCTTATCTATCCAGTGGATAAACATTCTAATAAAATCCTTATCCTTTCCGATAGGGAATCTAGTGGCCGGAGGAATAACGTCGATGCTAGTCCTCATTCCTACAGGTATCGGAATATTTTTCAGCTGGGGGTCGATGTAAACGGTCTCCCCAATAAGGTCTTTTTCAGAAACAGCTTTATCAATATTTATTAAGATTTTTCTCTCAATAAATTCCTTGATAGTATCCACTAGCGGCTGAGGGAGAGGTTTCAAAGGGATAAGCGACTTCTTTGTAGAAGTTCCCTTCATTGACACAAGTCTTGGAACACTAGAGTTTCTTCTATCATAGTATCCAAGAAGCTCCGTCAAAGTCTTATTCTTCATCCCATCAGTATCAATGAATAGGTTGAAGATATCGTATTCTTTTCCAACAGTAGCTGCACGACGAATGAGACTGTCAAATCGTCTAACTAACTCACCAGGTCTTTTTGCAATAAAGTTGGCAATACTGGTGATATCTACGTTATTGTCATACTTAGACTGAAGCTTAGAATACCAGGTACGATACTCCTTCTTCTTGCTGTTATTCTTAAGAATGCTGAAGAATTCGTAGGCTTTAGGACAAACCTTGGAATATTCGCCCGGGTGTAGCCTCTCAGAAAGAAGCAGCCAGTGCCCATAAAATCTTTTCGCATCAGGAATAACAACATCCAGTCCCTTTTCAGAAACCATAGATTCCAGAGCACCCATAAGAGCCCTTCTGGTACTTCTAGGCAACGGAAGAAGCTGCCTCCATTCCTTATTAGGTACCATCTTAGCATTTCTCCAGGAAGTCTCTTTTATTTCTTTTGGAACCTTAAGAAGAGCAGGGTCAGCGCCCATAACATAAAGGCCAAATCTAAGAATATCGTTTATAGTCTTAGGCTTATAGTCACTCCTAATAGACATAACGATACACATCGTCTCCTTAAATGGAATGTCATCAGGAAGCTTGTAATCCGGATATTCTTTAAGAAGCCAAATTAGCTCACTCTTGGTAACTGCAGCAATAGAGTTTCCAGAAGCAAGGATTGACTTAAGTATTGCTAGAATATCATCCTCTCCCATAACTCCGAGTTCTTTCTCGCAGCCACATACAGACTTAATTTTCTTAAGCTCTGTATCTGTATACCAAGGATTCTCTGCAAGAAACTTATCATAATCTAGAGTCTCATAGAGATTTCTTTGCTTTTCCCAGAGTTCTTTTTCAGACATAGACATGACTTGCTCAGGGAACCCAGGATAAAGGGGCTTCCATTTTCCATGAGGATACATTTCTTTTGCTAAAGTTGGCAAAATAGTCTTGTAGATATCCTCCATGTCTTTTGTACTGAGCCTAGAAATAGCCTCCTTGGATAAAGTATACCCAAACTGCCCTAGCTCTTTAGTTAAGGAAATAATTTGGGCTTGTCTTTCTTTAGTCCACTCGGTTGGACCACAATTAGAAGCATAAACCTTCTTTCTTGTAAAAGCTATCAACTGTTTGTTCATATTTATATCTCTATATTTTCTTTACATCTATAAGGTTTTGCTTCCCTGACGCCCAGAATCTCTTATATATGATGAGTGATGTACATATATTAAGTATTTCTAAAACAGACTTTAGAAATATACTACAAACAAACACAAGATTTTTTACTTTTATGCAAACTGGGTCTTCTATGAAATTTAACTTAGTTGATATAGAAGATTACCTGAAAGATGTAAAATTTCCAGATGAGATTCCTTCAGGTGGACATTTTATAATAGACTATCCAATGAAGTACCCAATTTATGCAGATATTCTTCCTTTTGATAATATCTATGAGCTTTTCTCACAAATAAAAGATATTATTGAAACAGTCTATTCATTAAAGAAAGAGTTTATGGTTCCAGATTACATAAAGATTAGTAGTCTATATATAGATAAACTAACCTGCTGTAAAAACGGAGATATTGTTGTTTATATAAAAAGTTATTAAAATGAATCAGAAAGAATTAGAGAAACTACAAAAAACTTATTCGTACTCAAAGGGGAATTACAAATATATTCCCATGGCATCAGAAATTCTTAAATATATTGGTCAGGCAGTGGTTCTAGTAACATTTAAGAAAATCTGGAAAACAGAAAAGAATGAAGATGGGGAAGAGATTAAAAGTTATACATGGCAAGATTCTATGGACCGTGCTATGATTATCTCTATTAGTGATTATGACCCTATGACCATGACCTACCTCTGTAAATATAAGATAGAGGGAAGTGATAATGAGATTGAAGTAAGAATTCAGCCTGAGGGCTTTGAATTTTGTGATACTGAGAGCGAATCTACAGAACAATTTGTAAGATTTGTTCCATATTCATATCACTGTAGAATGGTAGAGGATGAATTTACTGCAGCCCGAATTTCTGAACTATTTGAAAAGAGAAATACTCTTGAGTTTGAGGCTCTTCAGGTTATTTCTGAATCTAAAAATCAGGGTCAAGTTCTTAGATATTCAAATAATATTGGTCTTGCAGTTAAAATGGACTCTGGTACTATCTTCTGGGTAAGGATATATAAGCTTAAACTGAAGCACAGACAGGGAAAGAAATTTGGATTATTCTTCTCTGGTGAAGATAATAAAGAATATAGTCTAGTGATTTTATCAGACGAGACTAGTTATAAAGTTCCTGGCGGCGAGATAAAAATTCTAGACCTGAGCGACTAATGGGAAAGAAGATAGCTATTGATACATATTATTATAAGGATAGGGCTAAAACTGTTGGTGTTATCTTTAATGAGTGGACGGATGATAGTCCAGAAAAAATTATAACATCTTGGCTATCTTCTGATAAATATGGTCCATATATTCCTGGGGAGTTCTATAAACGTGAGCTGCCATGTATTATGAATTTATTAGCTAAAGTGCCAGATATCTTAGATTATGATGCTATTATTCTAGATGGCCTTGCTAGACTTCCTATAATAAATGAAGCTGACCCAGTTGAAGGTCTTGGTGTCCATCTAGAAAAAGCCTTAGATGAAAGATATCCAAACTTTAGAAACAACAATCCACATGATAAAGATGAGATATATGGACCTGCAATAATTGGTGTTGCTAAATCTCCATTTTCTGGTTGTGATAAAGACCCTGGGATTGTTAAATTATATAGAGGTCAAGCAAAAACTCCGCTATATATTAACACAACTTGGTTTAGAAAATCTTCAGCTGAGGCTGGCGACGATATAAAATCAATGGCAGGAGACTATAGAATTCCAAAATTATTAAAAATCTTAGATAAAGAGACAAAACTAGATGTATGAAAAAATATGTAATCCTGTCTGATGGAGATTTTGTTATATCTATTCCAAAAGCAAGAAAAACTATTATAATTCAAAATAAAGAGGTTTATATATCTGAAACAAATGATTATCCTGGTGATATTGATTATACTTCACTAGGGGATATAAAAAAAGAGGGATAATATTTCCCTCTTTATATTTTTAGTTTTTTAGCAGCTTTTATTAATTTTTCTTTCCACTGGTCAATTTTATCACATATTTCATATTTTCCTATCTTAGAATAATACAGTGATAAGTCTTGTGGGGTCGGAAAAATTAAGTTTTCCATAATTTTTTCAGAATATCCATAAATAGTATGTTTAGGTCCTAGATATACCGGCCAGTTTCCCCCGCCCATAGACCTAGTAGATGTTCTGATACTAGTTGGAAGTTGTAGAGAGATACCATATGAAGGTGTAGAACAATAGGTATAACACTTATTCACCTTATCCTTAAATATATCCTCTTCTTTAGATGTCTCCCAGTATATTTTTTCTTTATCTATGATATGTGAAGTAAATCGATAATCATAATTTCCAGCCAGATACTCATTTTTAAGTCTGTCTGAAGTATTTTCTGTGTTATTAATAATAGTATCTATTTTATAATTCCAGGCCCGAACTGCATCTTCTTCATTCTCAAACAATCCTGCATAATCACCAACGCTGTATCTTGGAATTCTGAAAACCTTCCCCTCTCCTAAAGTAGTATAGTACTTGAAGACGATTGAGCTAGGATTACTAACGACACCTTTCATAGGATATACAGTGTTCAGAGTCTTGTTCAAATTTCTTGTGAGGCTAAGATTAAAGACCCACAATTTTTGTCCTACATATATATCCTCTGACTTAAACTGTGTTATGGTTATTTCCGTTGACTCCATATCCTTTTACAGTACTTTTATAATTTTGTCTTCCCCACAAATCAAACTCTATACCACCAGTCTTCTCATAAAAATAATCTAGAACTTGGTCAAAAGAGATTAAAAATGAACCTACTTTTTTTGCTAGAGCGCCATCAAAGCCCACATCAACCATTAGTCTAGGATTACTTTCAAATTCACAATCTAGACCTCCATGAACATGACCAAAAAGATGAATTCCGCCATGATACATGTGATTAAAGTCATAAATAGGATAATGACATAGAGAGACTTTGTATTCTATATTATCCTTTTTGACTACTATATCTAGGATATCAGATACAGATAGACACATTTTTCCAATCTTTCCACCACACCAATAATATCCATACTTATCATGATTTCCCATGACCTTATGAATCTTTTTAGTTGGGAAAGATTGAATTATCTTTTCTATATCACATTCTTTCATTTTCCAGAAGTCATCCCCTAAAGTAAAAAGGATATCATCTGGTTTCAAAGTATTCTTGATAGTTTCTAGGATATATTCATTCATATCAGATACATTCTTAAAGGGTCGGGACCCAAAGTTTATAACATTTTCATGATTATAATGTATGTCTGACATAAAATATATATTTCCTGTCATTGTATCAAGATTAAATGTTTCACCAATCTTCATAGTTTTCTATAGATATTTTATTGTTTCTTTTGTAATCTTTCTTAGACTCGAAAGTAGAAGTGGGACGGAATGAGATTAATTTTCCGTGCTCTTTTATCTCTAAGTCTCTTCTAGCTTTCTTTGCTATTTTTATTGGATCATATGATTTTTTCTTCTTTTTCATACATTAATAAGGAACCAGAGGGAAGAAAATGGCAAAATAAATACTTAGAGGTTCTTAAAATCCTCTAAGTTTTCTATTTTCTTCCGCTACTTTTAGAGCTTCTTCTATATTTTTTCGAAGTATCTTATAGTTATCATCCTTTCCATGCTTCATTATGGTTAGGACAGTAGCTCTAACAGTAATTTTTTCATCTGTGTCTAGTTGTAGGTAATCGGAAGGACAAGTTATATTTATCATTCGTGGTTCAGCGCAAGTTTTTAGGCCAGTATAAAGATCTGTTCTTATGTATTCTATAAATCTATTATAGAGCTCTAATTTATCCTTGTCTTCAAACCATGATAAAATTAATTTTTCTTCGCGATATTCGCGATATTCATAATAGAACGTAAATATAAATCCTATTATCGCTATTATGAGAGCAAAATACAGTAAAGTAGTTTCCATATCATATATAAGGAAATAGGATGATTTTTAATAATAAAAAAAAGAGAGAATCTTAAGTGACCCTCTCTTTTCTTTTTTTTATTTTTATTTACTGTATTTCAATAAGATTTGTTTTTTCTTTTTTCTCTTCTTCTTTATATTTTGGAAGAGAGATTTCAAGAATTCCATCTTCCATCTTAGCTGATATCTTGTCCTGATCAATATCGTCAGAAAGTGTATAAGATCTATTGTAGTCTACCTTATCCCACTTTGTTGTTTTTCCATGGATTTCTAAGATACCGTTTTCAACCTTAACCTCTACATCCTCCTTCTTAAATCCAGGGAGGGAAATTTCAAGAATCCAAGAATCTTCCTTTTCTTCAATTCTTTCACGTCTAGTCTCAGCAACAAAACCGCTTCCATTACCAAAGAACCCATCTAAGAGCTCAAGTGGCCAATAAGTATTAAATCTTTTCATAATATAATAGTTTTTAAAGTTATTTTCTAATCCCAATATTATCAAGTCCTAGACCAAATAAGAAAACCTGACATTTTGTCAGTTGATTTTAAAGGGTTTGTCATAATTTCCTTATATATGATATGGAAATAGGAAAGAAATTTATTGACATAGAGAAATATAATAGTGAAATGACAAAGTCAATGAAAGATAAATTATTTTTTGTTGACAAGTTATCTCCCTCTGACCGATATATCTTCGTAGATTTTGGTTGTGCTGATGGAAATATGATTAAAGAGCTTGTGAAGATATATGGAAGAATCGGAACTTACATCGGATATGATTGTTCAGATATAATGATTTCCTATGCTAAGACAATATTCAATAAAGAAGATAACCTAATAAATGTTGTGTTTACGACGGATTGGGGTGAAGTGCTTAAAAATATTGAATATTGGAGAAGCCCAGGAACTAAGGTAGTATTAATCTTATCTTCTGTGGTTCATGAGGTTTATTCTTATGGAAATCAATCGGATATAGATTCTTTTTGGAATAAGGTGTGGTGTTCTTATAAACCTAGAAATAAGTATGGATTTGACTATGTAGTAGTTAGAGACATGATGATCTCTAAATCAGCTATTAGAAAGAATACCACCATAGATATTTCCTCTATTCGAAATAATCTAGGTATAAAACCGCTCTTAGAAGACTTTGAGAATAAATGGGGAGGCATTAACCAAAACAAAAACCTATTACATTTCTTACTAAAGTATAGGTATACTATTAATTGGGAGAGAGAAGTATCCGAGAACTATTTTCCAATAACTATAGAAAAGTTTATCGATATGTTTGATGGATTCTTTAGACTAGACTACTTTGAAAAATTCAGAGTTAGATATATAGAAGAAAAAATCTATGAGGATTTCGGAATAGTGCTTGAAGACACAACCCATATTAAAGCAATATTTATAGCTAATGCTTAAAAAGATTTCTGATGCGCTATTAATTAGCGAGGACTCATTAGTTGCAATAGCGATAATTTTATTTATCGGTATTGTACTTAGTATGTTTAATGTAGGTCGTGGAAACTATACTTATCACGACAACAATAAATCTAATAATAAAACAATTAAAGAAAATGAAGAAAGTTAGTATTATTGGTGCAGGAATGGTTGGATCCAGGGCTGCTGCTGAAATTGCCAGAATGAGTATCTGTGATGAGGTAGTTCTCTTGGATATTAAACCCGGTCTGGCAGAAGGAAAAGCTATGGACATCATGCAATCCCTTGATATCATTGGATGCTATGATACTGATGTTCTTGGTTTTACCGGAAACTATGAGGAACTTCGGAATTCAGATGTTATCGTAGTGGTTTCTGGTATTCCTAGAAGACCTGGAATGTCTAGAGAGGACCTTGTCGAAGGTAGTGCTAATGTCGTAAAGTCAGTTCTTAAGAGCGCATACGAAGTAGCTCCGGAAGCTATCTACGTTATCGTCTCTAATCCCGTTGATACTATGACCTACCTTGCTGTCAAATTCCTTGAAAAGCTTGGGAAGAAAGATGCAAAAACTAAGGTCTTCGGTATGGGCGGCATTCTCGATTCTGCCAGACTTCACTATTATCTTATGAAGGAAACTAAGAGATACTGGATGAATGAAGTTTCTGGTTATGTAATCGGAGGACATGGCGATACGACAATGATTCCTGTTATCGATGAAGAAAAAGGCGAATTTGACTTTGACAAGGTTATCAAGGAAACTATGGAAGGAGGTAAAACTCTGACTGGACTTCTTGGAACTTCTGCATGGGAGGCCGCCGGAGCTGCTGTAGCTAAGACTATTCATGATATTATCTGTGATTGTCGGTATTTTGAGAATCCTTTCTCTGTCTATCGTGAAGAATATGATGTCTGTGTTGGTACTATGGTTTCTATTGGCTCCGAAGGAATTATAGCTATTTCTAAGGATGATGAAGACCAGGAGGTTCTAGAATCTACCTGCATTATAGAAGAAATCAAAGAAGTCAACAAAGCTCTTGGAAAAATCTAATATGGATATAACTTTTGAACTTAAGTGCATCTTATCTGAGGCCGCTGAAAAAGTAGCAAAGAAGCTTGCTGAAGATTTCTTTCTATTAAATGAAGACGTTTACCCTGATGAATTCAAAGCTATCTTGTATGTAAAAACAACAAGTAAGCATCCAGAAGGTCAGGTTCGTCTTAGATTACAGGAGACTAAACAGAGATATGGAAATGTAAAATTTCCTTCCGTTCCTGGAGTTAGAGAGAAAGAGGTTGAAAAGAAACCTATGAGACATATTCCATGGTCAGAAGCATATGATGATGTCTTTGAGCACGGACCGAATAAAGGTCCTAAGACAGAAGTATGGCTCAAGGGAGAAAAGAAAAAAGAAGAGGGAAATTAATCCCTCTTTTTATTTTACGAACCCATTATAGGAAATATGTCTACTTTTCCATCGGGCTGTTTTTCAAGAATAATACCTTCAAGAACTAAGTCTCCAATATCGTGTCCCCAGATACCAAAAGCACCATTAGTAGTAGTTCTATTTAGCATCCCAGGAATATAATCCGCAGGTTCATCTGGATAATCTATAGTCTGGTCCTCAATAAAGTATACCATATTATAACAATCTACAAAAAACTTGATTAATTCATAAGAAGTCTTTATAGGATATAGTGATTCGAAAACTACAGCATTTGTAAGTGGATAAGTTATTGTTATAGTAGAGCCTATAGGAAGTGTCTCTGGAAGATCAACATTGTGTTCTTTTGCAAACTCTAATGTTTCTTCTTGATAACCTGGCTGTGGATATTCAAATTCATCATATAGTCTATCTAGAATTGCCTCCCTCTTTTTATACAAGTCTTGGGGGACCTCTATACTATCATTTACAAAACACCTTCCATCTATATGATGACTTGAATGGATGCCTTCTGGGACATTATCTTCTACCCACTTATCATACTCATCAAGGACTTTCTGTTCCTCCTCTGTTGGTTCACCTTCTTTACAAAACCCCCAGTCTTCTAGAGATACATCAATAGTATCCTTGCCCTGTGATTCCCATGCTTTGTCTTTTGGAATAATTTTTTTAATTTTAATTTGTAATTCATCTAGGATTCCTTTTATTTCTTCGTTTACCATATAATATAAGTTTTAAAGTTCTCATTAATAAGGTACTAGACTCTTAAAAAGCGCAAATCCTTATATTTGATATGAAAATACTTTTGGTTGTATTATTTGGAATTGTACTTGTATTATCAGTAATTATCCAAAACTTTAAGAATAAGGATATACGGTGGATTCCTGCTATAGTTACTGAATGGGATTACTTGATGAATCTTAAGAAATTCCCTTATCGAATAGATTTTGACAATATAATTCTTCCTTCTGGTGAGTCTAAGTCTATTCGTGGTATGGACCTTTATGTTGTATCTGGGAATAGACTTAAAGACCTAGTTTTATCTGGCGGCCGAAAATTATCGCTCGAAGATGGTGATGTTATTGTAGTCGACCCAGAAATTAAGTCTCTTGGTCCTTATAGAGCATACTTAGTTAATCCAGAGCTTGGGAGTGATATGGTAGGAAAAGAGTCACAGCTTAGAACGAGCGATGAAGTAACGGCCGGAAAATATAAAATTATAGGCGCAGTTATAGCAAAGATTCCACACGATTGGATAGATAAACAAAGAATAAATTAAAAACTCACCAATACCCGGTGAGTTATTTTTTTATCGTTCCCATTTTCTTCTCTCTAGTATCATCTGGTTTCCCTTACATATAATTTTTAAGAAGTTATCATCAGGGAAAACAGTAACCATATATTCTAGAAGTCTTTGATTTCCTTCCTCAGTTAGTTGTAAATACTGAAAATCTCCATTCTTTTCCTGAAATAAGATAGTTCTAAAGATAAAGTCTACATAAATACTTAGACCGTCATATTCTATTCTTACATCAGGCAGAAATTCTGAATATGGAGTTATCTTACTTACTTCTTTCTCATAGTAAGAATCTTTCAACAGTACCTTCTTAAGATTTCGTCCTGAGGTTAGTTTTGCAGTTCCTATAACTTCATCTGATATAGGATTAAGGAGTGATACAGACTTCGGCGATTGACATGTTATTATAAATGAGAATTCTGGTGATAAAACCCTGAATGCTACAAATATTAAAATAAGTAGTCTATGCATTGTTTTCTTGATTTAACCAGTCTCGTAAGCTAACGGCAGCTGGACAATTAAAGTATAAAAGAATCTCATATTCAATATCATCTATATATTCTTCCTTAAATGGAATACATATATGAGGATATCCACATAAATCTAGACATCTAATATAGCTATCTATCTCACCTTCATTTTTCTTACTCTCATCATTAGGTCGATCAATATTGTCTACCGTCTCTAGGATATCTTTGAGTTCAGATACAAGGCCAGTTATCTCTGGAATCTCAGAAAAGTTTTCAATTGCTTTAGATAAATAGAATTTCCCGACACCTATAAATTTATTAATAGCTGCTAGGTCAGGCTCTTCAATCATTGTCTTCTCTATGCCTTCTGGAAAGATAAGTGGGCCATCATCGGTGTCATCAAAAGCTAGATAACATTCTCCATCTGTCTCATAGATTTCCCTATTACCTCCTCCTGTATCTTCAAGAACTTTGCCAGTTTCGAGATCAAAATACTTCTCACCAGCGGGCCCTATAACAGCCTCTTTTATCCAACCAATGAGGTTCTCTCGATTAAACTCTCTTTTCATAAGTTTTATACTTTTAAAGTATTATTCATATCATTAATAAGGAAAAGACCGTCTGAAATTGCCCAAGAACCTTAATAATAGAGAATACTTAAAAATGATATATGGAAATAATCGACCGGGCAAGTCAACACCCAAAACAATTCACCTGCGAATGTGGGTGTACCTTCATCGTTGACAAAAATAAAGACGTAAAGAGGTGGAGGGACAATGGAAACTGGGTGTATTATGTATGCCCAGAATGTCATAGGGCTCTAGTTGATCGTGATGAAGCCATAAAAGAGTTTGAAATCCGCATCAAAATAGTTGAGTCAGATGCAACCGAGGAAGAGCAGAAAAAAGCCTCCCGGTGGTGGAATAGAAGAAGAAAAGAGGGAAAGTAACCCCCTCTCTTCTTTTTTTAATCTTCGTCGCTCATAAAGATATCTGATGGTTGAATTCCTGGATACATCTTTTTTATCTTCTCTATAACCGGATATTCTAAGTATTCATCAAACTCATCAAGTCTCCATACCGCTCTATCTCTTGAGCCGGATATTGTTCTTTCGTACAGAATTCCTTTGTCAAATTGGTATATAGGATAATCTACGCCCCAACCACGTACGTCATCTGGTGTGGGAGCATCAGGATTACCACTTGACATCCCAGTATAAATTCCCCTCGTCTTATATCCGAAAAGATAAGACAGCCAATCTTCTGCATCGGGGTGAACTATAAGAAGCTCTTTTCCTGGTCCACCGAGAACTTTCTTTTCTTTCTTAGGCTTTTCTGTAGTTGTAATGGTTTTTTGTACTACCCGATGTTCAAAGTCCTCTATCATATAAGCCATTGAAGCTCCTACGACAAGAACTGGATGAGGGTCTGGCTGTTTAAGTTTTATGCCATCTTTATCTATCACTACCCACTTATCATCATACCATTTTGCTGCAGACCTTAATCTATATGGATGTCGTAAGGCAGAAGGAACTAGGTCATCTATAATATGTCTTGCCTGTTTTACGTAACTCTTAGCCGTCTCTTTCTTCTGTTCTGTAATATCTTTTCCAGAGAGTCCAGAACATACACAATAAGGATAGTGATTTATTTGAATATTTCCTCTTCTTGGACAATAGAAGTTCAGCTTTCTTTTCGGCGTTTCGTATAGGAACAGGGTTATCGGCAACCAAACTCCTGGGTCAGATAATGTAATTGCCGCATAATCTATTCCTTGTTTTCCTACGCCGACCTTGATGCTGTTTATTTTTAATCCAGAGGCATCATTTACCCACTTCCATATAGTTCTATCCTTTGGCTCCATCATTAGGTCTAGATATGCGGAAAGGGCTGAAATATCTAATGAAGTTCCTAGATTTTTAATGAACTCCGACGGTATACCAAATCTTCCTCCATCTCGTAATGCTTCATGTAATCCTAGTTGTACAATTTTCTCCGCTGACATAATTCTATTTCTTTATTTGTTGCTAATCTAAACATAGTATACCACTTATCATAACGACCAATAATAGGCGGAATATATGAAAGACTACCACCATTCCAATCATCATACTCTTGATATAATTCATCACTCCCTTCCCAGATTTGTTTATATGAAATCTTAGTGTCGCCATTCTTATAGTCGTCAGAAAGAAGTATTATATCTCCATACATAGAATTTATAGATACAATATAATCTCCCTTCTTATATACGTCTTTTACTAAGCCCTCTCTTAGAGCTACTTTTCTTTGTAGAAACTCTGGAACTAGACGAAGATTAATATTTTCTATTGGAGCTCTATTTTTTACGAGCTTTATATTCTCTCGTATTTTTCTATTAAGTAACTTTTTATATAATGTTCTCATCATAAGTAAGGAAATAAAAGAGAGAAGACCTTAGCCCTCCCTCCTATAATAAAAACTTTATTAATTTGTATATATTCTTTCTATACCACATTTTTTGCAAATACTAGCTATGTTACGCCAGCCCCCTTCAGGATTTTTACTGAAATTGGCGGCTTCATCTGGACTCTTATTTTCAAATAAAATCTGAAATATTCCTAAAGCTTTTATTGTTTTCCCTAGTTTAGTCATTCTAGGATTTCCAAATTCATCAAAGCTAAGTATTTTATTTTCTTCAGAAACCATTGCTAGATAAATTATTGACAAAGTCTGTTCCACTAGCAATGATGACTGCTGATATTTTTCAGACAGTTCATGTATTTCTCTAAAGACATCTGTATTTACCTGTGAACTTGTTCTTAAATAAATTTTATAGAAATCTCTCCATATATTTTCAGCTCTGTAAGCCTTTCCTAGATTTACAATTATTTCAAAATATTCAGAATCTTTTGGAACAACTTCTACCCACTTACACTTAAATCTATCCCAATATACTAAAAATACACACCAACAATCAAAACCGCCTACACCATAATAAATATAAGAGTGATCATAGAAGCTTCTTCCAAAAAACAGTGCATTATCTGGAAGAAGAAATCCATAATTTTTTATATACTGTTTATGATTTTTAATTATATTTTCATCAAGAATTATTGGCGCATTGAGATTAATTAATGCAGAAATCCCATACTTCTCATATTTCATTCTTAATTTTTGGGTTTTTTTATCAATTGGTTTATAATAATCGTAACTAGAATAGATATTAACAGTAAACATAGATGTCTTAAAAATTCATTATTAAGTTCTCTTTGATGGTTCCTCTCATAGCATTCTTTCCGCCACTAGATCTGAAAGCATCAATTTGAACTATTTTATAATCTTTATACAAATTTAACATGAAATCATCATTCGGATCATATGAGTTGCTGACCATAACTTCAGCACCATATCTGCTCTTTAGCCTATCGCAATATTTCTTTAGCCTTATCTGAGCATCATCATTAAATGGGCTTTTTGTGTATGCTGTAAATGAGACACTTCCGGCAGATGAGATAGGACGATATGGAGGGTCAAGATATATAAAGGTGTTCCCTGGGGTTACATATCTTTCTGTAGAATATTCAAAATCTCCACAGGTAAATGCAATCTGAACTGAACTAAGATTTAATAATCTACTTGCCTCTCTCAGTTCATCTGGTTTAACAGTATTTATTACATCTTTCTTACACCACGGAACATTAAAATCTCCATTGCTATTCTCTCTGTAAATCCCATTATAGCTAGCTCTATTGATAAATAATGTTAGGGCCGCTCTCTTAAGATATTCCCAAGAGTTAAGTTCATTATATCTATCTCTAGCTTTATAGTAATAGTCACTCTTATCGGAAGACAAGTCATATCCCTCCTGTAACTTAGTGGCTAGCGCTATTAACTTTTCTACGTCTGTTTTTATAGCATAGTAGAGTTCAATAAGACGATAATTGTAGTCGTTTATTAGAAGTCTTTTAACGCCAGGACAATTGTTGAGAACATAGAGGAATACTGAACCTCCCCCAGTGAATGCATCTATAAATGTTATGTCTTTGTTTGCATCAAATAATTCTTTTGGCAGGTGGGATTGAATCGGACCATAAAACAGATCTGATTTCCCACCTTGCCATTTTAAGATATTTTTAATCATTCTTAATTAAGAAATTCTTCGATCTGCTCAATAGTCATCATTCCAACGCGTCTCTTTTCCTCTTCTCCATTTTTATATCGAATCAGAGCAGGGACACCGCGAATACCAAGCTCATCCACCAGGTCTTCAGCCTCTTCAGCATTGACCTCGTAAAACTCAATCTCAGGGTGCTTGGTTTCAACAAATTTTAAGTTTTCTACAATAAGTTGGCACGGTCCACAATAAGGAGTTCCAACTTTAAGAAGAGAGTTTTCTTTTCTGAGCTCTTCTGATTTTGTAATTTCTTTCATTTCTTATATAATTTACAATGACAATTTCCAGATTCTCTATACTCTTTACATGGACAAATAGTATCTTCTATATGATCTAAACGACAAGGACAATATTTCTCTCCATATTTATTTTTATTTCGTTGTAAACCAGCTCTGATTTTACTAACATGTTCTAGATCATCAGAAAGTTCGAACTTAGCTGCCCCACCAAGACCTCTCCAAAACTTATATGTTATGTCAAATCTTTCCCCGTCTCTAATTTCGTATAGGGCTTGATTTGTTGTAGTTTTATTGAGCGGTCCTAGGTGCTCTATATACGGACCTATTTTTATGAAGTCAAAGTATGTATTATATTCTTCTGGGACTTCATATCGGCCGGAATATAGAGAGACTTTTAATCCAAGACTTCTAATGTGGCTGGCAAGGGAAAGAAGAGATTCGCTATCCTTTCCCTCACCCATAAAAGCCACACAAGTTATGCCTGGATTTTTCTGCACTAAGTCGCTAAGTATCTCGGCCGTTAGTTCCTCCCCAGTATCTTGTTGTAGATATGGAGAATGACAGCCGGGACAAGATCCAGGGCAATTTGATATGTTAATTGCTAATGTTATCTCGTCTGGTATTTCTGAAAAAACTATGCTTGTATCTTCTGGAACGTATTTAATCATC
>AUXO010145343.1_pt1 | contig 42751 bp, 42 predicted proteins | sample 768731 | NCBI WGS metagenome assembly AUXO01 (sample SAMN02715735, study PRJNA202380) | gut metagenome | biome: sheep rumen | host: Ovis aries | place: New Zealand: Palmerston North | reverse complement strand
TGCAACCAATTGTTCAACGAGAGTTTCAAAGAAGAACTCGAGACTGTTGATGAGATTGAACAAGATGAAGGCATGATAATGCAGTAAGGAGTTGATAGCAAATGGGTGCAAAGTTAGTCAAGCTGTTGGCATCATTAGTTCCGAAGAAAAAGCTTGGTAAGAAACTTGGAATACTTGTTCTATCCATTGCTTTCGGTTTGATTTTCCTGCTGGTGCTTCCTGTAGTTGTGATGAAGTCGCTGGGCAACATCAGCGGTGATTCTGCCAAGCCGACCATAAATACAGCACAGCTTACCGAGTCAAACATCAAGGCTCATATGTCCGATTCAAACCGTGAACTGGTTGAAAGAATGGAACGTGACGGACAGGCTATCGAAACCAAGATGAACGAGCTGGGAATCAAAGAACAGACGGTCAAGGCGCAGCTGATATACATGACTGAGGCTGAAAAGCTGGCAGACTTGGATGCCGATGCCTACTGCAATCTCTTCAAATATGCAACCGATGACAAGTCGCTGCTGGACAGTCTGAATCAGAACTACGGATTAAGTATTGACTACGAGGAGTTCATGCACGTCTATACCTTAACCATGAACGCTCACATCAATGAGTATATGTTCAGCGATGAGGATACAAAGAACGCAGCCGACCTTGCTGCCTGGGCGGACAATGCATACATCTCAGGCTGGAAGTACAGGAAGAACTGCTATGGAGAGAAGATCAAAGAGGAACTGGTGCGCTGTGCCGATGAGGCTGGACTTATTGAAGGTTACCTGCGATACGATCCCGACAATAAAAAGTTTGGTGAGCGATCAGTCGTAGCCTACACGATAAAGGGTGATGCATCAGCCAAGCCTGAGGTCAAGGGCATAGGTCTGTACAGCGAGGATAATCTCGGTGTGTATATTGGCAACGATCAAGTGGTCTACGCATCAAAGGATAACGGTTGTGTCATCAAGGAGTCAGTCTCGGAAGGTCACTGGACCAAGTGGTGTACCTACGATGACATCAGATACACAAGTGAGATAGGAGGTAGATAAAAAATGAAAATGACTTTGAACATCAATCTGACACCAGATGAACTCTCAGCTGTAGAGCTTCATTTACAGCGTAAGAACTCAACACTGGAAGCGGAGATGCAAAAATATGTTGAGCAGCTCTACTCAAAGATAGTTCCGCAGGCTGTCAAGGATTTTATTGATGCCAAAGCCGAGCAGGAAAAGGCAATGAAAAAACCGAGAGAGAAACCCAAGCCGTAGCTCGCACCAGTTGCGCCACGATGCGCCGTGTGCGATTTTAAGGCAGCGGGTCGGGAAAGGATACCACCCCGAGGGCAGAGGGCTCTTTTTGAGCGTTTCTCGCAGCGATTGATAAGTTCACGAACTGCTAGATGGGAGGGAAATCGGGTGTGGTTTCTAGTTTGCAGGAAAAAGCCCGGCGTCTATGTCGCCGATGCGTTCACATCGACGAGCAAAGCTCGCCGTGTTTGCGAAAGATAATGCGAATAGAGCAAAAGAGTCAAAATCGAGAAAAGGAGGAAATACAGGTGTCAAATATGGCAAAAGAGAAAGATAAGAACGCTGCTTCGGGAAATGTTGACGGTGTCAGAGCCTCAAAAGTCAGATTTCCGGTTTATCTCTATCCCGAAACTATGAAGTCTGTTGAAACTCTGTACAAGGGTGATAACTGTGCGACCAAAACTGAGTTCATAGAGAAAGCTATTCGTTTCTACTGTGGATTTTTGTATCAGAACAAACCAGAATTGGTTGAGTATCTTGCTCCGCAGATAACAGAGATAACGGACGGTATAGTTCGAAATTCTGAATCAAGATTGTCCCGGGCAATATTCAAATTAGCCGTTGAGATCGGTATGCAGTCACATGTGATCGCTGCATCAAATGATGTCGACTTGTCGACATTGCATAAGCTCAGAGGAATGGTTATAGATGATATACGCAGAACAAATGGTACTCTCAATTTTGAAAAAGCAGCAAGATTCCAAAAGGAAGATGAATAATGTTATGGAGGTGAGAATGTATGTCAAGGATGATAGTTGTAAGCCGATACTTGAAAAGTGGCAGCCAGAGAGCGAGGACCAAGCGTGGAAATTATACAAAATATATTGCGACACGTGAGTCAGTGGAGAAAAGGGACAGTAACGATCCTGCTGCTATTCGCAAGTCGACCGGAGATCAGAAAAAGCTCATCAGTGAGTTGCTAAAAGAGTTTCCGTATGCGAAAAACAGTCTTGAGTATGAGGACTACAAGGAAAAACCAACGGTCGCAAACGCAAGTGAACTGATCTCATCGATCGTTGAAAAGTACGCAGATGTGATAGGCAACCGAAAAAACTTTGTAGGCTACATGGCAAAGCGACCTGGAGCTGAACAGCGTGGAGCTCACGGGCTCTTTAACGGAAAGGATGAACCTATTGACTTGAACAAAGTCGCAAAAGAGGTATCAGAACATCCGGGATATGTATGGTCACATGTAGTATCTCTTCGCCGTGAAGATGCAGTCAGACTTGGGTATGACAATTCAGATGCATGGCGAAATATGATAATGAAACACATAAATGACATTGCAAAGGCAAGTAAAATACCTCTTGCAAATCTGAAATGGTATGCAGCATACCATGACACCACTCACCATCCACACATACACTTGATAGTATATTCTACTGATCCTAGACAAGGTTATCTGACTCAGTCGGGGATTGAAAAGATAAAAACTGCTTTTGCTAATGATATCTTTGCTGATGAATTGAAAAGCATTTATCAAAAGCAGACGATGAACCGTGATGAGCTTAAGGCACTTGCGGAAGATCAGATGAAAGACATAGCAGATGAGTTTGAAATGAGTGAACTGAACAACCCTGCACTTCAACAGCTTATATTGAAGCTGAAGAAGCAGCTCGATGAGAGCAGTGGCAAGAAGGTCTACGGGTACCTCAAAAAGCCTGTTAAGCAGACGGTCGATGAGATATTCCTTGAGCTGTCAAAGAACGAACACATCAAAGATCTGTATGACAAGTGGTGTGAATTTGAGAAAGCCAAGTATAGGTTTTATACTGCCAAGGAGATAGAACTGCCGCCATTGATTGATAACAAGTCGTTTAAGCCTGTCAAGAATATGATCATACGGACTGTACTTGATATGGACTTGCCGGAAGTGAGAGATGGTATTGTCAAGGAAAAAACAGAGCCGGAAGAAATCGAGGTTGAAAAATCGTCCGAAGCTGATATACCTGATGGATCAACTGATGATAGTTCGGATACGAATGATGGATGCCAGGAACAAAAACGGAAAGAGCAGGAGGCTCTCGCTAATACTGCGATGAGTCTCTTCCTCAATCTGTGTAGCATTATCCGGGATGATTATGCTCAACAGCAACATAAGATGCGACCTAAGGTAGACAAGAAACTGATGCGAGTGATTCGCAAGAAAGAAATTGCAATGGGTATGAAGTATGATGATATGGATATGAGAATGTGAAAACGAATATTTGTTCGTTTTGCTGTACGGTTTTTGTTACCACAAAAGAATACAGATGTGCTATACTGTGAAAAAGTATATCTAAAGCTTGATAATGGTTATTAATTACTAAAAATATGTTAAAATTTCTTGACGAAATTAGTAGAATGTGATATAATTTACATTGGATTATTATATGGAAATGTCCACTATTATGATGAGTTTATAATGAAGATATACAGAGTTGCTGGAGGAATTATAAATGGCAAAGAAAAAAGTTGAGAAAGCGATTAATCTTGATAATATTCTGTTTAATTGCAGGGACATACTGCGTGCTGCAAGAAATTCAGGATCATTTTTTGAGAAGCGTGACATGATGCTCACGCTTATATTCCTGCGCTTTATTGGAGAAAAATATGAGGATGGTGTGGAAAATCTCCGTCAGACATTAATTGAGCAGGGGCTTGATCCTGACGATGAGAATATCAGGGCTGCTTTCTTTGACGATGCCACATTTACTGATGGCACATATAATCTTCCTCCCGAGGCGAGATGGTCAGTTATTATCAATACACCAGCACCAAAGCTCAATGTTGCTCTAGATACTGCACTTCACAGCATAGCAACCGAATCGAAAGACCTTAAGGGTTGCTTTATTGAGAGTACATTTACTACAAGAAACCTTGGAGCAAACGACATAAAGAAACTTGTTGATGAGGTGAACAAAATCAGTCATAAGACCTTTGGAGAAGAAAAGGATCTTATTGGAAGGGTGTACGAATACTTCCTGAAGGAGTTTGCTGTTAACGCTACTAAAGAAGAGGGTGAATACTATACGCCTCATGATGTGGTTCAGTTGATTGCGGCTATGATTGAGCCTTTTGACGGGACTCTCTATGATCCCTGCTGTGGTTCTGGTGGTATGTTTATCCAGAGTGCCGACCTTGTTAAGTCAAAGCAGGGGGATATCAGCAAAATAAATGTGTACGGGCAGGAGAAGGAAGCGGCAACTTATAGACTTGCTAAGATGAATCTTGCACTTCGAGGGATCAGCCACAATCTTGGCGGTGAGAGTGATTCTTCTTTTCTTCACGATCTTCACAAAGGCCTGTATTTTAACTACATCATGGCAAACCCACCCTTCAATCTTAAGGGGTGGTATGATGATAATCTGAAGAACGACTCTCGCTGGGCGGACTATGTTACTCCGCCTGAAAGCAATGCTAACTATGCGTGGATCCTTCATATTCTTTCACACTTAAAACCCCGTGATGGCGTTGCCGGGTTCCTGCTTGCCAACGGAGCGCTGAATGACAGTGATACTTTGGAAATAAGGAAGAAACTTATAGAAAATGATAAGGTCGAAGCAATCATCGTTCTTCCGAGAGAACTGTTTATCACAACAGATATTAGCGTTACGCTGTGGATTTTAAATCAGAACAAAAAGGGCGGAAAGTATCACGGCAGACAGCTCCGCAATCGTGAACATGAGATCCTGTTTATGGATCTTCGCACCTGGACGGAGAATCCTGTCAAGGGCGAAAGCAAGAAGAAAGTTCGCCTTATCACCGAGCAGATCGAAAGAGCAGCTGAAATATACCACACATGGCAGTGTGAAGGAACTGACGGTAAAAAGTATGAAGTTCCTGAACTGTACAGAAGTGTGGAAATCAAAGAGATTGAAGAAAAGGGCTGGGCGCTCACGCCGAGCAAGTATATTGAATTTATCGACCATGATATGGATATTGATTATCCGGCAGAAATGGCTCGCATCCAAAAGGAAATGAAGGACATAATGGCTGCCGAGAAACAGTCTCAAAAGATGTTGGAAGAAGCATTCAGGGGGATTGGTTATGGCATTGACTAAGAAAAAACTAGGTGAATACATTGAGCTTAGAGAAAATATTAATTTGGAGCTTGCTTTTGGGAAATCAGATGTCAGAGGTGTCAACAATTCAAAAGAGTTAATACCGACAAAAGCGGATTTAAATGGGCGTGATTTATCGAAGTTTCAGATAGTGTATCCTGGAGATTTTGTTTTCAATCATCGCACATCTCGTAATGGGAGCAAGTTTAGTATTGCATACAACGACATGGACTATCCTATCATCTGCACAGAAGATTATGTTGTTTTTAGAATTAAAGAAGATTCCAGAGATGATATTCTCGATAGATGGCTTTATATGTTCTTCAACAGATCTGAATTTGATAGATATGTTATCACTAATTCCTGGGGAAGTTCAACAGAATTCTATAATTGGGAGGATATCTGTTCTATCGAGTTGGAACTCCCATCCCTCCCGATCCAGCAAAAGTATGTTGACATTTACAATGCCATGCTTGCAAACCAGCGGAGCTATGAGCGTGGGCTGGAGGATTTGAAGCTGGTTTGTGATGGGTATATTGAGGACTTGAGGAGAAAGTATTCTTCGGAACGGATAGCGCCATATATTCAAGCCTGTAATGAAAAAAATGACAATAATTCAATTTCTTTATTTCAAGGAGTCAATGTAGAGCATGTTTTTACTGATCCGAAAAGAGTAGCAGAAGATTCGGAAAATGGAAGCGTAGTCAGAACAGGACAGTTTGCATTCAATAAAGTAATGAAGGCACACAATACAAAACTCCCTATTGCTCTTCGGGAAGGACCAGATTGTGTGGTTTCAAATTCGTATCAGGTATTTGAGGTTATTGATAAAGAAAAATTACTACCAAAGTATCTGCTATTATGGATGAATCGCACTGAAACTCAAAGATATGCTGGCTTTATATCATTTGGCACAACTCGTGACATTTTTTCGTTCGAAGATATGGGAGAAATTTGTATTCCCATCCCGAACCGATCATTACAACAAAGCATAGTCGATATTTTTACGATATACCAAGAGAGAAAACAAATTAGCGAAGTACTGAAAGGACGACTTAAATACATCTGCCCAATACTTATAAAAGGATCAATCGAGGAAGCAATCAAGGAGGCGTAAGATATGGCCAAGCTTAAAGAATTCAACGGACATTACTGCGAATCAGAGTATGAATACGCCTTTATAGCGTTCCTTGAAAAGGTGGGTTGGAGCTATGTTCCCGGGAATAGCATAACCAGAACCACAAAGAGAGATGTTCTCTACATCGATGATATGGAGACATTTCTTGCCAAGACTAACCCGGACTTAATGAGTGAGGAGATTAGCCAGATAACTGATACAGTGAGACTTGTTGGTGCTGAAAGCGAGTTTGCGACACTTCATAAGGTTTATGGTTGGATGGTAGACGGAGTTCAGTTCACGCCGAAATCTGGAACGCCAAGAATGGTATCTCTGATAGATTTTGAGAACCCAGGAAATAACATATTCAGAGTAGTAAACCAGCTTGTTGTAGAGTATTACAATAACGGCAAAAAGGAAAATCGCAGACCCGATGTTATACTCTATGTTAATGGTATGCCTCTGTGCATTATAGAGCTTAAAAATCCCGCTGATGCAAATGCAACTGTGTTTGATGCATGGGAGCAGATTAATATCAGATACTGGAGAGATATTCCTCACCTGCTCCATTATTGTCCTTTAGCTTGTATTTCTGATGGTGTAAAGACAAGGCTTGGTACAGTGCGTACCCCATATGAGCATTTCTATGCATGGCGTAGGGTCAATGATGGAGATGTGGTTTCCACTCTTCCGTTTGAAGAAACAGAGACAATGATCAAAGGAGTTTATGCACCAGAGCGTTTTCTCGAAATTTTCCGAGATTATATCTATTTTCAAGACACTATCTATGACAATAACGAAATTGAGATTGTCTGCCGTTATCCGCAGTTTTTTGCATCACGTTTGCTTAAAGCAAGCATAATAAAATCTATTGTAGAGCAAAGCGGAAAAGGTGGAACTTATTTTGGTGCAACCGGTTGTGGTAAAACATATACTATGGCATTTCTCGCAAGGCAGCTATCGCTACGCTGTACGGATATCCCGGAGGTAGGCTCACCCACAATTGTAATGATAGTTGACCGTGACGATCTTCAAAAACAGGGCGCCAAGCTTTTTACTAGAAGCAAAGAGTTCCTGAACCTCGGAGAGGTTTCTGTTGTTAAAAACCGTAACAAGCTGAGAGAGGAGCTTGGTGCTCGTCAAAGTGGTGGTTTTTATATCTGCACAATACAGAAGTTTTGTGACAGAGAAGATGATAAGATAGGGTTAATAAATGATCGCAGAAACATTATTTGTTTTTCTGATGAAGCCCATAGAACACAGCTTGATCATTCCAAGAAGATTCAATTCAGCAAAGACACTGATAAAAACATGAAGGCACTGGTATCAAAACCCTATGCCAAGGTTCTCAAAGAAGCATTCCCCAAAGCCACATTTGTTGGCTTTACAGGCACTCCTATTGCGGAGACATATCAGACCTTCGGTGAAGAAATAGACCGTTACACTATGGATCAGGCAGTAGCTGACGGCCTGACAGTATCTATCAAGTATCATCCCCGTATTGCAAAAGTTCTTCTGGATCAGGAAAAAGTCAAGCTGATAGAGGACTATTACAAGAAGTGTGCTGATGACGGTGCTACCGAAGAAGATATCGAAGCCAGCAAAAAGGCGATGAGTTCAATGGAGATCATACTCGGTGAACCTTCTCGCCTTGAACGTCTTGCGGAAGATATTCACAATCACTATGTTACCGCTTGCGATGAAGATCCTGACCGGGTTCAGAAAGCAATGATAGTCTGCTCCACAAGACAGATCGCGTATAATCTGCTGAAGGTATTTGAAGGCAAATATCCCGAATGGTTTGAGCTAAAGAAGACTCCTGACAATATTTCTGCCACAGATGAGGAGCTTTGTGAGTTAAAGCCAATGCCCTTTATCGCCATGGTAGCAAGTGTAGGCAAGAATGACGAAGAGAAAATGTACAATTACCTTGGTGGCGTAGCTAATGACAAACGCTCCGAGGAGATGGATGCAGCTTTCAAACAGGAGAAGTCAAATTTTCATATTGTTATTGTTGTTGATATGTGGATTACAGGATTTGATGTTCCGTCACTTACATATATGTACAACGATAAGCCACTAAAAAAACATCAGCTGATACAAACCATCAGCCGTGTAAACAGGAAGAATCCCGGTAAAGAATATGGCATGATTATAGACTATATTGGTATCAGGGACAATATGCGTGAAGCAATGGTTATCTATGGTGGCGATACATCGGTAGCACCCACAGAGGATGATGTCGCTCAGGCTACAGATTTGTTCAGAGAAGAAATGGATATTCTTAAACCACTGTTTGTCGGTTTTGATTTGAACCCATTTCTTAATCCTGAATGTGATCCATTGGAAAGATATAAGTTGCTGGCAAAAGCTGCTGAATATGTTTTTAAAGCTACACAGGAAATGAATAGTGTAGGGAAAAATGGAAAGGCTTCAAAGGTTCCTTTCAAGAAATACTTCTTGGAAACCGTAAAACGAATGAGAGCCGCTTATGATATCTGTCAGCCGTCAGGAGAGCTAGGCGATGAAGAATCTGCCTTGGCGCAGTGCTATATGGCAATAGCAGGCTTTGTTAGAAAGATGAGTGGCACAAGCAATGTGGATGCGGATACTATGAATCGCTATGTTGCCAAAATGGTGGAAGAAGCTCTTAAGTACAACAAGGTCGAGAGTGTTTTAGAAGCTGGAGAGCAGGAAGACATATTTAGTCCAGAATACTTTGAAACTCTATCTGATGTTAAACTTCCAGCATCGAAGCTTGAATTACTTATTAAAATGCTGAAGAAACAAATCCTTGATTACGGCAGGACTAACCAGGTGGCCGCTAAGAAATACCAAGATATGCTCGAAGCCACCATAGATATTTATCATGAACGACGTAAGCACTTGACAGCTGAAGAAGCTAGTGCAACTCAGGAACAGGCTTCTGAGGATATTATCAGAGAAGCGACTGAACAGGCACTTGCTATTTTGCGTGAAATGAAAGAAAGCAAAGAGAGCTTTCGTAAGATTGGGCTAACATTTGAGGAAAAGGCTTTCTATGACATTCTTATAGCTCTTCGCGACCAATATAGTTTTGATTACGGGACTGACAAGGACATCGATGGGATTATAGTCAATGACAAGTGTAAAGAACTTGCCAAGAAGGTTAAGGAGATTGTTGATACCAAATCTTCATTTGCTGATTGGCTAAATAACCAGAATGTCCGGAATCAACTTAAGCTGGAGATAAAAATCTGTCTTATCAAAAATGGATACCCACCACAGTACAGTCCGGAGGTTTTTAGCAAAGTTATGGATCAGGTTGAGAACTTTGAGGAAAATTCTGTACAGATTTGATTCACCCCATCTGATTGTGTTCATAGTGAGTTTTCGTTTGTTGTTTGAGAGGTTTATATGGAGATGACTTGAGAAAAATCCCTTCTGTACAGTAAGGAACAAGTTGTGAAGCTATAAATTAGAGTTAATATGAGATAATAGTTCCTAGTGAAAACTCGTGTGATCTGTTTCAATGAGTAATAGACTATGCCTAATTCAAAGAATTCGTAGTTTGGGAGGTTTGATCAGTGAAAGAAATAGATTTTTCTGTTCCAAATATGGAGCTGGCAAAAGAAGTAAAAAGTATTGCTGATGATTGCGCACCAAATTCCTTTAAAATTAGTGTTAACAATACCATTATTGGACTGGCTTGGGATTCTCTTATTAGAACTCAAGTGGAAAGAGAGCTTGAAAAGCGAGGTATAACCATCACAAATGACGAGTTTGAACAGATCATTAATCAAATGTTAGAAGATATCGAATCGAATGAGAAAAAACGAATAGAAGAACAAGAAAAACGAAAACAAACAATTTATGAAAGGATACATGGTAATTCGGAAATAGGTTGGAAACTAGCATATCAATTGTGCGAGGGTATTGATAACACTGAAGCTAGAGAACTACGATTCGATTTGTTATATCATATTCCGGAGATACCCATTCTGACTCAGGTTGAGATTTGTAAAGAATACATAGAGTCAATAAATGAGAATGAGATTTCTAATAAAGTCAAAGCATTATATAAACTAGCCGATATCTATTTTTTGAAGCAAAGTATAGAGAAATCGGATAATAGTAATCCTATCCTTGAATGCCTTGATACAGTATTTAGTATTGCTCCCAATAGTATTGAATCTGCAAAACAAAATGCTATCTTCTGTCAAAAAAAGGGGTTGGCAGAGAACTCGAAAATGTGGCTAAATAAGTATTCTGCATTATGCTTGTCTATGGATGAAAAGACTTTTAAACGGTTGTACAGGGATATTTATAATAATCCTGAACGGTATAAGCTTTATGAAGTGAAAGAACATATTTGTTTTTGTAAAAATAACGGACTTGTTGATTGCAGTATCTATTGGAGCAATAAGTATATTAATATATGTTTATCAACGGCTAATACAGAGCTTTTCGATGCTTTTCTATTAAGGCTCATTGTAATAACAAATCAACATCAACTCATTTCAAAAGCATTTCGTAAAATTGATAAGTCTAAGTACAGTTCAGAGCTATTTGACATTTTTTTAGAATTAAAAATGTATCCAGAAGCTCAAAAAATCCTAAAGGTGTTATCTCAAGAGATTAAGATGTCTGAAAAACAACAACTATCTAAAAGAGCTTGGATTGAAAGTCAATCATATCGGATGAAGTATTATATTCAAGGCTATGTTTTCCAGGATAATTGGACTTCAGTTGATTTTTATGATTATATTAGGATTGTTGATTCTAATTTAGAACAAGAAGTTGGCTCGTTTTTGGATAGATACCAAAAGGTTATTTCTAAACATAGAGAATGCATTACTGATATACGACTATATGAGTATGCCTCTGATTGTAATGATAATGATACATTTTCGTTGTGGGTTGCTGCATGCGAGCGCGAGTTGACCATAATACCTAAGATTATAAAATTCATAGATAGTTTTAGAAAGCGCTTTCGGGGGATAATAACTGAGGATCAGGTATATAATACCTACGAGATTTTTAATTGTGATAAGTATAAACTAGCTAATTGTATTGTATATAAGAAGCTAGCGATGTACTATACGGGCATTGAGAGGTATGATGATGCTCTGAGAGTATGTGACGCAGCACTAGCATGTGGGTATTTAGATGACGGAACTAAATCGGGAATGGTAGGTCGTAAACAACGGATTGAAAGAAAAATGAACAAAAGTTGATAGTGATATATGAATGGATTGTTGATATAGTTGTTGTTCGTTAAGACTTTACTATATGTTCCCTCTGCGAATTGGATGTCTGCCCAGTATTTCTTACTGGGCTTTTTTCATTAAATAGAGACAAACAGGGATGCTTTGATGTGCATCCCTGTTTGCGTAGGAATTGATATATAATTTTAGGAGCATGCTTATGGATTGCACTGCTTGCAAGGAGAGTAACCTTGGGCAATAGCCTGATCTCGAGTACCGTTGAAGTAAGCTTTGTTCTTTTCTGCCATCTTGCTTACACTTGAACATGAGGCATAATGGAATTTGTGAGTGTTTTTATTAAGTACATATGATGAGCTTGGTTGAGGAACAGGATTGTTATTTGTGGCTTTGGGCACCGTGGCTTTTGGTGTAGCCTGTGTTTCGATAAACTCCGGACCTGATGATGAGCCATCAGCGTAGTTTATAGTGACACCTGGCTGCACATTATATGCAAACACGCAGAATGTCAAACCTGCACCGTTGTCTTCAACAGATTTGCCCTCCATCAGAACACCGCTACAAACGAGATTTGATCCAATAAAAATGGGAGTGGATCTGTAAATAACATGGTTACCTGTAGATTCGATGTAGTTTGCAGTTCGGTTTTCAATTGGTTCCATGCCTTGAACATTCATATATCGGGTGCCGGTTACGAGATTACGCTCGTTAGCGTTTTCACCAGTCAGTTGATAGCCAATCAAATGGCAGCGGTTATATAAGTAGTTGCCTTCAATTCCTTGATACTTGACTAAATGCCATCCGCTGGGCTTGACCATTCCTATGGATCCACGAGGCTCTGTTGGCATAAGCTCTTGTCCAATACAGCTCATCGCAGCACCGCAGCGACCGAGTGAGTCCAGGGGACTGTAGTTTTCATAGGCTGAAGTAGTCATATCGGCGGAAGAAAAGAATGGGTTGTTGCCATTAATAGCAACATACGCTGATCCACTATAGGCAGGAATAAGAGAAGTATTGAATTTAGAGGAAGCTCTTGTCGTAGTGGTTGTAGTTGCTTTGCTTGTAGTAGTTGTTGTTAGTGAAGTTGTTGTAGCTGACGATGTCGTTTTAGATGAACTGATAGTTTCCGAATAGTTTGATGAACTATCAGTTTTACTGGATGTTTCTACATTTGAACTTGATTCGGATAATGAAGAATCAAATGATGAATGGGAATTGCTTTCAGTGTTGTCAAAATAACTGCAGCTAGTTGCTGAGAAGCAGATTATAGCTGACAAAATCAATGATAATAGGCCTCTCTCAATATTTTTCCTTTTCATAATATCACCTGCTTAATTGTATGGTTTTGTTCTATGGTATTATAATAACACATTATTGTTAACTTGTGGTGATTTTTTTTGGATAGTTGAGGCACGTAAACGTTTCCTTTTAGGATTTACTTGTAGAAAATGCAGGCTATAATCTGTGCAAGTTGCTATATTTATTGTAGATTCCTCTGATAATAAGTATATCAGCGAATGATTAGAAATGAAAAAACGAATCATTCTATAGGGGCATCATACTCATCTAAAAGAATTGAGCATCCACCTAGTCGATTTATTATATTCGTTATTCTTTGTCCAGTAGATTTTGTTTCCACATTTAGTTTGAATGGTGTTTTTCTTAACATCAAACGAAGCGAAAAAGGACTAAACTGTGGGTAAGCCAAGAAGATATCATTGCTAGTTTTGGCAAGGTTGCCATTGCCGACATTGAGTATTAACACATGGTATTTTAAATGTTTCTCTAGAGAAGAATTAATCTCTGAATCAACGCTGAAGATTCTATATTCAAAACTTTCCTCTTTTTCTTTACATTTTTGTTGATCGATTGTATCAAAGTATTCATCGTTGCCAACTATTATCGCTTTACCGCCATACATTTCTATTATTCTTTTTATTTTTACAGTTTCAGCTTTTGTTCTTATATTGATTGTATAAGGAAGATGATTAAAAACAACTTTAAGAAGAGCACTAGCACCAATTTGTCCGACGAGAATCTCAGAAATTGTATGTGCAAGTTCGGTTGTTTCGTTTATAGATTGAATCTGAAGATGATAAGGATAGTAGTTTTCTCGGTTGGCGTATAGTTCTCGCTTCATCAAAGATATGATAGATCTTTCTCCTTTTGTTTGCGAATTAGTTGCCAGTATATCATCGGAACAAAAAGGATTTGTAAAGAAATCATCTATTGACTTAAATGAATTATCATTACGGAGACGTTGGGAGACAAATATACCACTTGAACTCGGCTTTTTATCACAGTGGTACTTAAGAGTTGGATTGATACTATTGGCTTTAAAATATATTTTAACATTCTTTATACCATTCATAACAATCACCTCACACCATTAGGTATTATTAAGATTAGTCATTTCTATTATAGTATCTAGTATAACTTGTATTTTCTTTAGCTCGTGAGGATCCTCAACATCTTCCCACCAATCGAGTTCTTCATATCCTTTGTGTTTTGTGCTATTCTCTGCATATACAGAATAGACATTTAAATCATTTTTACAGAAAGTATTATCTGTACATACTACTACTCTACGATCATAATCATTAGTATATTCAAATAGAATATCATATTCTGTACCATCAAAAACTAGAACCATTTCTGAATCAATGTATTCATAATCTTGCATAATAACAACTCCTTTGTTTAGATAAAAGGGTATGCCGTTGTGCATACCCTTTAATTCTGTTGGTCTTCTTTATCTTTTGGATTGGTTTGTTTTCTATTCTTACCGACTTTTTCTTCCGCTTCAAGCTCTGCTACTCTTTTTTCGATAGTTCTTATTAGTTTTCCTGTGTCCATTTCATTCTTATGTTTTGGTGGTGAAGGCCTAGAATCATTCTCCCAAATGGGAAATCCGAACGGATTATTATTATGTGATTGTTTTTCATCATGAGCATACATTCGGTCTATTTTTCTTTCCTTTAAATCGAAAACAGATTGCTTCAGATCAAACGTTTTCGAAGGATTATGTAAAGGATCTGGCTCGTATTCAGGCGGTTTCCACATACTGTTGTCATATGCTTCATCATATAAAGGAAAATGAGTGATGAATTTGAAACGATTTTGAGCAAATATCAACGCTGAACCTACGGGCATTGCTCCTAGCTGCGCTGGGGATATAAGAGGTTCTCTTATTATTTGTCCATTAATCTCTACTTCTTTTTCACCGCATCGTTGGGACCATTCTGTAAGCGTTTTATAATCATTTGTGCTGAAGCATATTGATGTTCCAATACAACTATTTATTGATTCAGCTTTACACTTGCCGAAGATGTCCTCCATTTGACTATCGCTCTGTAATATCAACACTAGTCGAATATTCCTGGAGCGTGAAGCGGCACATAGATTATCCAAGTTGGAAATAGATTTACCCACACTTGATAATTCTTCTAGAATACAGTTCACACGTATAGGAAGCATTCTTGTCTCTTGATCTTGTGCTACTCTGATTAAATGCTGAGTGATTTGGCTGATAAGAATACCAGCAATTTTTGAATACGTTGAATGTTCATCTGGCAACTGAATAAAAATAACAAAAGGGGAGAATACATCTATATTCAATATATCAAGAGTATCTCTTGACAACATATCCATTACTCCTCGAGATTGAGACAACTCTCGAAAACTAGATTCTGCTACCGCATGAGTACTTAATCGAGTTTCTTGAGGTGAATTGGCATAAGAAGATAAAAAATGCTTGGCCATAGAGTTATGAGGGAGGAGTTCGTATAACTCTTTTATCAGGAAAGAACCACCACATTTTTGCTCTGAACATTCTAACATAGCTGCTATCGAATCAAGTGTCACTTCTTCAACATTTGCCATTTCAAGCAGGACATATGATAACCCAATTAACAAGCTGGCTGCACTTTCTGGCCAGAAGGTATCTTGACAAGAATCTATAGGATAGACCGCTCGCCAAAGTTCACTAACCATTCCACTAGCTATATCTTGATCATCCAGTGAATCTGAGCGAAATAGTTTGAGGATTGCTGCTAAAGGATTGAATTTAGTTGCAGAAGTCCTTGGATGCCTGAAGTCGAGGTTATAGACCTTATAACCATCTGGAATAAAGCAGGCGTTTCTGTAACAGAATTCTCCCTTAGGATCAGTGACTATAATACTTTCCCCTTTATTAAGACATTCACGAATAAAGCTGTTTACATACTCGCTCTTGCCCATACCGGTTGAACCCTCTATTTTTATGTGACTTGAACCATCGTCACCATATCGATTGTTTCCTTCAAAAAGGAAAACAGCCGCTGCTTTCGCTGATGGATCACGTGTGTTTTTATAGTTATGCTTGATTTCTTCGGGAGTGTTATATCTTTCACTTCGCATATACACCGCTCCTTTGGATTATATTAATAGATAGTATTTTTTTTATGTTATGTTCATCTATTATTGGCATACTGTCCGTATAGTCTATATTCCTAATTATAGTATCTGTTGCAATGATAGCTTGCTGCAAATCATTAATCTCATATACTGGAATTGCTGATTTAAGTAAGGCGAGCACGTTCCTTTCAGATTTTAATTCAATACCCAATTCCCTCATTCTGTTGATCATGATGGAAGCAAGCTCTCCACAGGAATATGGATCTGAATCAAAAATAACAACATTACTACCGCCTAAAACGGAAATAATACCTTTAGTGAGTCTTTCCTCGCTTTTTGAAGGGAACTCGTTTGTAAAAAATACACAGTTTGCGTACTGTGCTATTATCTTTATTTCTTTGAAAAACGTATCACCCTGAATATCGTTGATATACTGTGATAGCATACTAATGTCGAAAGAAATGATACCTGTATAGTGATTCTTGTAAATCGCCTCAGAGTTTATTTTTGTGAAGCTTTGTTTAAGCTGTGAGAGACTGCCATCAAATTCGATTTCAAGATAGTCCTCAAGGCCTGAATCAAATGGGAGAATTCCACTTTGCTTATATTTGTCTCGCAAATACTTAATAAGGGTTGTCCTTCCGGAGTGTTTGCTCAATGGTATAACCATATGGGGTGGCTTAAGCAGAGAGTTCCTATATAGTGCACTTCTTTTACATATGTATTCATCAATATATTTGCATATACTGTTGTGTCCGACAGGCTTTGTAATTTTAGTATCCATTATGTTCTCCTCCTTGTGTATAGATTAGTCTAATCTTTACCAGTTGTTTTCGAATGGATCAGCGATATAATCGCAAACTCCAAACTTTACAATGTCCTCAGCGTCAAAGAAGCAGTCACGATCAAGAGTTTCTATTATTCTGTCTAATGGTTGTCCAGTATAATTAGAAAGAATTGCGTTTATTATATTTTTTACCTTTAATATATGTTCGCAGTGAATACTTATATCACTGGCCTGTCCAGTAGCACCGGCCAATGGCTGATGGAGCATAACCTCCGCATGAGGCTGGCAGTATCTTTTTCCTTTTGTTCCTGCAGCTAATATTATCGCAGCCATAGATGCCGCCATGCCAGTTGCAACTGTTATTATTGAATTTTTTTTCTTTATCACCTCAAAGGTGTCGATGATTGAAAGCCCTGCGGAAACATCTCCACCAGGAGAATGAATGTATACGATTATATCATTGTCATTTCTTCTGGAAAGGCAACGGAGCGCTGAGTTTACAGATGAAGCTACCGTATCATCGATGGGTCCTGTTATATTTACTGTATTATTATTAAAATCAGCATCAAATGGGGTTATTACAACGTCCTTGCCATTGATAATAGTGGGTACCTGGTATATGTAATTCATTTATATTATTCCTCCTTGCAAGTTTTTACTTTTCGAGGTTTACCTCTGAGTTTATTATATATCCTCAAATGCCCTAATGGAACAGACATGAATAGGACATTTTCGTTGCTTTATGTCAATTGTTTAACTGCTAAAATGTTTTCATAAGATGATCCTCCTTCTTGATTTGTAAAAACCATTACAATTACTGAATAGCAACTGTTAATCATTTCTTCTGTATTTTTATAGTGTATGGTTGTGGTGTACTACAACAATGAATGTCTAAGGTGTATTCACCACTATTAAGGCTTATTTCTTTATCAGTCTGTAGTCCGTTTAAAGAATGCACGCAGTTGCCATATTTATCAAGGATATCTATTTCAAAGTATTCATTTGATTCAGTAGTAAATAAATATGTACCGTTCTCTTTCAATGAAACACTATAGTAATTTCTCATCCACGGAGCAGAAAAGCTATCTGATATTATCTCACTATCTATATGTTCAGAGATATCAATGATATTGTTCGCAGGGTATATTGTTAATAAGCATGTTGGATTACCGTCGCCAGAGTATTTGACTTTCAAAATATATTTTCCTGGTTTAACGTGATACTCAACACCCTTGTTGCTAGTGCCAGAGTAGTCTATTATAGTTACATTTTCGCACGTATCGCCATATTCATTATAAAGATCCAAATCATAATATGTTCCACTATATATTTCAGTGAGAGTAAAAGCATATGTACCTTCATGTTCTACGTTGATTTCAATCTTTTTAGTTTGTGTCTCTTCACTTTGAATGAAAACCAATTTCTGAGTGATTGGAGTGGGTTGAGATATAGCGATTGGAAAGAAATCTATATTATTAGAATCAGTGGAAGCTTCTTCTGAATCAGTAGAATCGGTAGATGAGTTTTCCGAATAACTTGAAGAACTTGTTTTAGATTCCGGAATAATCTCATAAGATCTGTTGTTTCCAGAAAATCCTGTAAAAACAATCGTTCCAATTATGACCAGGATCAGTGCAGTAATGCCTATAGGAATCTTATTTATGCTTGTGTTTTTCATATAATGACCTCCGTCCTATGAAGTGATTTATTGAGTGTTTCTTGTTGCAGTAAGAATGTATTTAACGCCGAGTGAATAGGCTTTATCCACCGAAAACAGCACATATGGCCGCAATCAATAGTAAAACAACTATAAAAAGGACAACAGTTAATAGCTGTTGTGAGAAGAACCCAATGAGAAATGGGGGAATGAGGATCCACCATTTATTGAAGCCATAGGTTTCATAGACTGTTTTGAACTTATAGCAGTATACAGCAGTCAGAATTGGAGCAGTTATTAAATACAAAGGATTATTATATGACATATCAGAAATAAATCCCCAAAATGAGATTAGATTCATACTCAGAGGCGAGAACAATACTGCAGTAGCAAAAGCAAGAAAGATGGAGATAACAAAAAACTTGGTAGGATTGTAAAGATGTCTAACCATTGTATGGTAGTGTTGAACAGGTGCATGATAATTATACTGAGTACTAGGATAATTCGTATTTGTAGAAGGAGCAGAATTGATATTAGCTATGTTTTGAGTTATCTGCATGTTCAGCTGCTCGAGCTCATTTTCTGCATCACAGTACGGGCATGTAGTATTATGATTGAACATTTTATGAAGCTTGTTCTTATTGCAAGGTTTCATATGGTTAAGCACAGAGTCTATAATGCTCATCCACTCCTTAGGAGTAACTCTAACGCTGGGCTTATTAGAACCATTAATAAAGGTTCTGATAAACGCATCTTGTAAACTTTTAGGCAATGCAGAAAAGGAAATAGTGCCTATTGGGGGGGCATATTTGTTTCCACCATTGAACGCAGGCAAAATCCCTTTCATAATCAACTGATTATCCTCAACGAACTCTGCGGAGGATGACAATCCATCTGCAAGACTACTGCAGAAAGGATAAGTCCCGCACACGATGTAATAGATCAAACAAGCGAGCGAGAACGAATCTGTTTCCTTTGTAAATGTGGGCAGAGGACAGGGCGAGGACAGAACACCATAGTGAGAAAACTTAGTCTGCAGCTCGTTAGGTATGATGTTTCTACAGGCGACATCACATCTGAAAGTCTTTGACGATGTTATAATATGAAATGAGTCAGCATCTATGGCTGTAACATGTTTACCGCCGACGAGAAAGTTGGCTGGGTTCATGTCACCTATTATTATGTTATTGCTATGAATATTCTCACATACTGCAGCGAGGTTGTAAGCGATTTTGAGACGATCCTCTACGGAGATCTGCTCCATCTCCAGATCCTTCAAAGGCGTACCGTGCGAGAGATGCATGCTATATCCTATAATAGAGTTGTTTGCGTCACAAACTGCTTCGAGAGGCCAAGCCACAAACGATAATAAGGTTGAATCCACCGGAATAGAGAGCATACATTTTATTTTTTCTATCTTCGCTATCTCGGGATTCTTAAACAATTTTACCACCGTATCGCTTTTTATCGTATAGATAGATCCCTCGCCTCCGGCACCAATAAGATTAGATTGCGAAATGGAAAAACTCTTACCTTTTATGAATACATTCATAGTATCACCTCGCCCTTTTTTACTTAGCTTTTTTGGTTGAATCTTTTGATTCGGGATTGTATATCTTCATCTCTCTTCTTTGAAAGTTTCTCCCAATCAGGTTCTATATAATAATTGACAGGCATAAGATTATTGTTTATTAACTCTTTATCGATAATAACAACCGATGCTATAGTCATATCATCGTTGATACTTGCAAGGAAGTCATTGATAAGCCTGTTTTCGATGCGTTTCGAGAACACACGAGTGTAATGATTAAGGACCTTTGCGGGTATTTCTTTGTCAGCAAGTATACTCATTATTCTATTTTGGTAACTTTCATTATTCCTGGGGACCAGTATAGGTTCAAGAATAGCTGCGCAGAGAGGGATGTATACGGCTTTATTCTTTCCCGTATAGTTTAATAACTCTTGATTCACTATATCCAAAACACCATCAGTTATGGCCATTGCAGAAGAGACTCCCTTTTTTATTCCAAAAATCCATTTCTTACTTGTAAAAGGATATACATAGTTGGAAGGTGCGTTTTCAGGACGCAATTCTTCTGTTATTAGTTCATACTCACCGGTACTTCTTCGAACAACAATTCCACCATCGCCGCTGTGGAAAAAGTAAAGATTACGTGAATAGGGGTTTAAAGCCACTATATCGAGAGTTGAGAGATAATCGTCCAGGTCTTCAGTGTGATTCGATGTAAAGCGCTTATAGACTGAATGAACGCACAGCTTTAAGACTGATTCCATTATCTCGTCAGAAAAACGACAAAAGTCAGTGCTGATCTGACTGAGTGTTTCCCTGACATAACTCTTGATCTCACCAGCAGCCGCATCGCTGTGACTGCTGGCCCCAAGACCGTCGAGAGAAAGCAAGACAATATAGTCGTCCATAATAAATGAGTCAGATGCATCCTGAAGGGGCTTATTAGCCTTCATATGAGCAGCGCCAATATATGAAGATGATTGATATACAACTGTTCTCTTATTCATGATTACCCTCCTGACAATATGACTTGTATAATACTAGGTCTTTTGAACAATATATTGTGTGTTTGCTGGGATACTTACCTTTGCAGTATCTCCTGCATCTTTCTGCGAGACTTCGCAAATAGATTCAGAGACAAAATCAATAAATGGATAAATGAGGGATTCTCCATTGTCTGAACCTTTGATCAAAAATGCATCGTGATTTGGTGAGATATTTGCTATTGCAGTAACTGCGTCATCATTCAATCCAAAACCATAGAATGAATAATTGGATTCTTTAAGCATATTCATAGCACTGCGGATATCGTCAGTAGGATAACCGTCAGTAAGCATATATATAGCCGGTTTGTTCATTCTTACGCCTTTCATAGAAGATTTCAGACTGTCCAGTCTTTCAACAGCACTTCTAATTGCTGCGCCCATACAGGTACAACCTTCGGTTTTCATATACGGAGGATCAAACTGAGACAAGGGAACTGTATCATAGACCTTTACATCACTATTAAATGTGATAAGCGTGATTAACACATTATTTGCATCTTTTTCTGAAAGATTGGGTTGTGAACGAAGATTTTTAGCAGCTGAATTGAGTACTGATTCCAAAGAGCTCATGCTATTTGAAATATCAAGCATAAAAACGATAAGATATATCTTGGTATTTGGTTTAATATTGATGTTGTTTTTCATAATTTTTTCCTCCTGTTTTTAATAATTATTCTGCTGTTATAGAACTTGTTATTATTTCTTCATTTTTACCACCACTTTCTATAATCTGTTAAGCTGTAGATCTTTTTGCGGCCTCTTCTTATTCTACGAAGAAGAAAGATTGCTATTAAGAACTTGAATATTCTATTCATACTCATCACCCTTTTATGATTTTGACGTATAGACAAACTAACCAATATATGAGCATACATAATAAGTGACCATCATGCAAGCTGGGGTAATATCTCGATTATTTTGTCATTTTTAAGATATCACAAGTCTCTTTTCTTGTCAGTATTTTTTGTTGAAAACAAAAGAATTTGTTGAAGTTACACTTCAACAACACTCAACACTAAGATATTGTACAGAAGGTATTGACTAAAATAATTGCTGTTGTTATAATAAAGAAAAGGACTAAGGTATAACATATTGCGAGGAGGTGTTTTGGATGATTTCATATTATTATAAAAAGGGGAGTAAAGAAACTGAACTGTTTAAATTGCTCTTTGGCAAACCTTTTATTGAAACGAACAAAAAAGAGGCAAAGTTACTCATGTTTTTGTTATCATGCCCTTTATATGCTTTTGAATTTGAGTCGAAGTTAATGAGAAGGTCGGAGAAGAATATTATTAATTGGACATCTACAGGAGATGAGAAACATAAATACTGCTCAACAGGTACTTCTTTCCCATCACACAAAACAAGATTAAAGGAGCTTTTTAAAGAAAAAACTGGGTTGGACTTTGAGATTATAAAATCTATACATGGTCAATTAGATGATTATATTTGCAAAAGAGAAAGCGGATATGATGGCTATACAACTATATTTCTCAATCCCGAATTGTTTGATGAGAATAATATAGACAAAGGTATTATTGTTTCTAAAATTGAAAATGACAATAATACAAGCAAACCTAGACTTGAAGCTATTTTTGCAAATAATGATTTGCAAAATGATTCAAACAATATACAACAATTTTCAACTGATAAAATTCGACTTTTTTCTGAAAGACCGATATTTAAAAACAGATATGTTGACTATGATACAACACATTTTATTCATAGGGATGTACTTTCTCGAAAACTTGCAAGCATTCTTCGAGTATCAGATAGGGTTGTTATATATGGTCAGCACGGAGTTGGAAAGACAACTCTTGTGAAGAGCTTTTTAAACTCATTAAATGATTCATACTTGTACGTAACTGACGTTAATGATGATTTACAGACGGCAATAGCATCATTAAAAATTCTCAATTATAATGATAATACTTTCAGAAGAATCTATGATGATCTAATGTGTGATGATATCTCAGCTTATGATGTTTTTGATTGTGATTCAATAGTGGCGTTGTGGGAACAAAAACATAAGGTCGATGATTGGGCAAAAGAATCTAAGCTTTTTAAATATCTCTGTAATTGTGCATTGATAAGGAAAGCAGGAATAAAATATTTGTTTGTAGATAATATTGCTCTAACAAATTTAACTCAATACAAATTACAAGAATTATTAGAATTAATATCTGTTTTTGATTATAGGACAAAGCTTATTATCACAACTAACGATATCCCTGATTCTAGTGCTAATTCAATCAGAGTACAAACTTCTGATATTGATCCACTAGAGTTGTTCAAGGCTTATTGCTCCGATGAATCTCCGCTGATATCTGTTCTGAATGATAACGATTATAGGAATAAAGCTAAATACATATTTCAAAAACTTGAGAACAACGTATATGCAATTGCCTTATTAGCAAGCTTTATGAATAGCATGGGTATCAGTTTTGATGAAGTATATGATATTTTTATTAAAAGACAAAGTAGTAGTCAATTGAACTCAGTTAAGTTCTTTTTCTTTGATCATACAACTGATAAAAAAACAACGACAAATTGTAGTTATATGGGATATCTTCATCAGATTTTTACTCTGAGTAAATCTATAGATAGAATTGGAGAGAACTCATTAACTTGTTTGTTTATACTGAGGTGTGTACCTGGAAGTATTAATCGTGATGATTATTACTATTTGTGCAAAAAAATCATAGGGCTTAATGATCGAGATGGAGAAGAGAGTTTGAACAAATGTATTGATGACTTGTGTCGTATGTCGCTTGTCCAAGTCAATAATTGGCTCAAAACTTACTCGATTCATGACATTCTAAGATTGCTTCTGGATTTGGATTGTTCTGGTGATGAGATTTTCAGAGTTGGATTGATAGAAGACGGAGAAAAAAAACTAGAATCTTGTATAGAGCTTTTGGAACAAGAAACAGAGCCCAATAGGGTTAAACAGCTTATATACATTTCAACAAACATCTTGTATATGTGTGTAAAGGAGCAAGAAGAACAAGAGAATAATAAATTAGAGGAGTTGTGTTCAAGATACATAAGAATTGCTATTGATAAAATGCGTATCTTTTCTATATTGTATTCGACTGATGTTAATAATAAACTATCGAGTATTATTTCAAGTTTAAAAACGGAGTCGTACCGTAAACTATTTAATAGCTTATATTATTTAACAGATGTTTTCGAGCATAATAAGCAGTATGAGTTATCGGCTGTTCTTGCCGAAAAGTTATTGATTATACTAAAAAATGATCTCAAACGAGTTGGTGTAATGACAGAAGATAAAACGAAAAAAGCATTTCTACATGATTATGTGTTTAATAACTTTGATGAGTGCATTCATTTCTATACTGGATTGATCTATTCAATGACGATTGCAGGCAAAAGCGATGTAAATTGGATTAGAAAGGCTTATAGTGAATACAATAGTTTTAATAGTGAAAATGGGGAAATAGCTACATTGACCAGAATATACAAAAAAGAGATATCCTCTCAAACAAATGCATTGTTCTATTCTGATTCAGCAGCCCTTTTTATTATACTAGCCGATAATATTGAGCATTTATCAGATTTGTTAACTAACGATGGTTATGATGATAAGAAAAAATGTCTTCAAAAAGCGTTGGAGTTACACAATGTTGGTTATAATATCAGATTGAATCAATATTTAAAATCACCAAATGTTTTTACTGCAAAGGATGTTGCTCAAAGTTGTGATAATATCGGATTTGTTTATTATAAACTTGGGGATTTTGAAGCATCCATTAATATTCGAAAGGAGTTTTATAATAGTAAACTATTCTTCAATTATGTTAACATGGAGCCACTGCAATCTCTTTTGTATAGTATGAAGATTAATCAAGCTGGTTGCTATATTGAAATAGCTAAGCAGAGACAATTAACAACAGAAGAAATAGATATCCTTAATGATCTTGAATTGACTCTTAGATATTTTGAACCAGGTACTTTTTGGTTTGATTGTGCGCAGCATAAGAAAGCTGAAATGTTAGAAATAATAAAATTGGAATCGTCCGTCAATCCGTTGTACTTATCAAAATAGTATGACTTGTGAATAATAAGCCTAAACAGATTGATAGATATGATAAAGTGCTATAGGGCTAATCGACTTTAATCAATTTGGAAACAATTATTTTAGCATAACGACAGATGTTGCAATATCAAAAAGGATTAGTTGCATCTGAACGAATTGGCTGTTCAAGACAAAGAGAAGCTATATAAGTATGAAAAGATAAATGCCGTTATTTTTCTATACGGAGTCAATTAGTTGAAAGATAGTCTAGATTGAATACAAGAATATAATACACCGTCTAGATTAAGTAATAAAACTTAAAAGTGATGAAAATAGTAAACGCTCTGCCGAAATTACTCCGACAGAGCGTTACTAGTTGTAGATTCTTTTTTGACTGTTACATTGAGTTTAGATCTAATGCATGTGAGTGAATATAGATTTTTTTAGTGCGCGATTACTACCATTAAAAACTATACGAAATAAGCTAATACTTTCGAGTATTTATTCTCAATAATATGTTCAACCTAGGGTGTTGAATAATAAAATGATAAAACTCAACAGGTCTCAACAAAAATACTTGAGTTTTGTCGGATTATTGATAGAATATATTTAGGGGGCGAGAATATTTTCAGAGTAATAATCTTAGTCTACAAAAGTGAAATACGGCGACTTATTGCGATAATCGGACGTTTTATACAAAAAATGAGGTATATTAATTGACATTTTGTGAAAAATATGGTACAATAAACATGCACCAATTAATTCTATTTTAGGAGGAATAATAAATGAACTATAGTAATTATGATTTAAATGAGGATCGTAGATTTGTTCCACAAATAAGATTTGAGGGCGGCGCTGGCACTATAAATCTGATGGCATTGAAGAACTATATTCAGAATAAAGCTGATTCTTATGGTTTGCCAGTAAAGTTTGTAGACGGAACATTGAAAACAGGAGGACTTTTGAATAAACAAACAGAACCTGTTCTTTCATTGTATAACTATCAACATCCAGAATATCTTGGCTTTATGTTAAGGGTAACATATCATGGAACGTATGCATTTTTAGATGTTTATAAGGTCGGTGGGAGCAAGAACTATAAACATGAGAATAGCCAGTCTTCGGGGCGAATGCTTTTGAATATGATGAGTGGACACAAGCAAAAGCTTCAGGAAGAAGAAAACTATTATTCTATCTTGTATAGCATATTCCAAGAAATGTAGATTATTCAGCTTTAACAATATAAAGATAGGGACGTTTTAACAACATAATGGATTATTATTGTTATAAATGTGGAAGTCCTTTAACACCTGATTCACGTTTTTGCAGAATGTGTGGGACTCAATTGAAAAACGAGACATATGTTGAATCACAAGTAAACCTTATAAATCCTTCATTACCCGTTGTTACTGATTATGATGATAGTTTCAATGAAGCTTCTTTTGAAGATGTTATCAATGCAGCAGGGCAGGGTAATGTTGCTGCTATCTATGAACTCGGTAGTAGATATAGATTAGGCGTGGACGGTGCACCAAAGGATCCGGTCAAAGCAATTGAATACTATAAAGAAGTTTTGAAATATCAGAACAACAGAGCGGCATTTTACCATATCGGTTATTTGTATGGGAAGGCATTTGGAGAAGGACACACTAGTGAATATATACCATATTATGAGGCAGCTATGAGATTAGGCAGCGGTACGGCTGCGGCACAAATAGCAATTGAGTATGAATATGGCGAGTATATCCCTCAGAACTTGAACCGAGCTATCGAGTATTATGATAAAGCTATTGAACTTGGTAACGGCAACGGTACTGAAAGGACAGGTAAGGCTCAAGTTTATGAAAAGCTCGGAAAAACAGATCAGGCTCTAAAATGTTGGCATGAGGCAATTGAATACTATGATAGGGAACTTCAGACTTGTAAACCCGAAGAAAAATCATGGCTGTGGAGAGAAAAGGGAGGAATATATGAGCATTTAGGAGACCTTATTAAAGCGATGCAATGCTATGAGACAGCATTATCGTTTGGAAGCGATTATGAAGCAGCTACTTATTTAGGTAGGTTCTATGAAGACGGAATACCCGGAAAGCTTGATATAGATCTAAAAAAAGCATATTACTACTATCAGCTAGGGTACGATACAAAGCCTGACGACACTCGTGCCGTTCTGCCAATAAAAATGTTGGGTCGCTTCTTGTTTTACAATAAGGACGGCGAGGGTCAGGATCTTAGGGCATTTGAATTGTTTAATGAGGTTTTCAACCAAAGATCAAAAGATGCTAATGTATTTTTAGGGTATTATTATGGAATGGGAATTCCCGGACATGTTGACATCAACACTGAGCTAGCGTTTAAACTGCTTGATGATACAGCTGTACATGATCAGAAACTTGCGCTGTATTATAAAGGTGTTATATGCCTAAAGACGTTGAACGATGAGCGAAACGCAAGGAAGTATCTGGAAGCAGCCGTACAAAGAGGCTCGGAAGATGCTAAGTCTTTGCTTAACTCTCTCGATGAACCTATTAAATATGTTAATAAGTCGAAAGAACTATTATCATCCGGAGACCTTAGCGGTGCTTTACAAGCTATTGTTCAAGCTCAAAATATGTCTCCTTATAACCTTGCAGTAATGCGGCAAACAGTAGAGTTAAACGGTATTATATTGCTTGGCAGAGCTGTTACAGGCAAAATACAGAACTCTGATAAGGATCTATGCTATATGGTTCTGGATCTTATAAAACGATTAAGAGAAAATGCCTATGAAACAGAAGGGCTTAGTTTTATTGAAAGCAATATGTATTACTGCCTGGGGTGTATCTATCATATGGAAAATGATATTGACACCGCATTAAGAATGCTTTCTGCTTCAAATGTAGATGATACGCCTGATACAGCATGTGAGTTCTTTAATATTCATATTCATTATATAGATAGATTTATAAATGAACTATATATTGATGCTTCACGATTGGTTCAGGCACTTAACTCAAGAAACTGGCACACAAATGGAACGCATGCGTTGGCATTTTATGCATTATCAATAATCTATGTGAATGGTGCTCCCGGAATTGCACAAGATATTAACTATGCCTATAATTGTATTCAGCAATGCAATTTACTTGCACCCGAGGTGGCTGCACGTGAAATACAAAAATACAGCACGGATTATTATGGGAGGATAGTATATAATCCGTAATTCGAAACTAATTATGATTTATTATTAAAGGATAGAACAATTGCTTATGAAAAAATATGTTAAGAACAATAGTATTGTTAAGCGAAACATACATGATGCTACTTATCTTATTGATATTACCGAGAATTTTTTGGATGAAAAATGTAGGTTTTATGAGTTGAACCAAATTGGAAGCACTATATGGGATCTTTTAGAAGATGAAAGTGAAAACCAAGCTGAGCAAATATCTCAAGACATCAAAAAGATGATTGTTGATGATATCCCACTTGAGATTATTATGAATGATGTTTCTTCTTTTCTTCTATTAATGAAAGAAAAAGGTTTTATAAAGGAAGTGGATTATGGAGGAGCTTAATAATCAATTGCATATCGAAATACTGAATTTTGACGAAACTCGTAGAAGTGAATGGCAAAAAAACAGGAAACCATATAGTGTATTGTTTGAGTTAACCCCTAGATGCAATATGAACTGTATTCATTGTTACTTAAAAGATCATCATATTAACGAAGAAATACTTAGTTATGATGAGGTAATTAGTATTATCGATATTTTGTATGATAAGGGAATTCTATTTCTTACCCTTACAGGTGGAGATGTATTTACTAGATCTGATTTTTTGGATATTTATATGTATGCGAAGAAAAAGGGCTTTTTTGTTGAAATTTTTACAAATGGTGAGTTGATTTCTGATAAGGACATAGACTGTTTCAGTAAGTTTCCACCACTATTAATTGATATATCTATTTATGGGACTAATGAGGATAAGTATTATGAAATTACAGGTCGAAAAGGTGCTTTCGAAAAAGTAATCAATAATTGTAAAAAGCTAAAACAGGCAAATGTAAGATACTCATTAAAAACACCGCTGCTGAAACAAACAGTTGATGAGGTAGCAGAAATGCGAAGAATAGCAAATGAACTAGGTGTTGTATTTGCTTACTCGTTTGAGTTAATACCGACAATCGATGGGGATATGTCTGTTACTGATTATCAATTGGACTATGAAACAATGTTGAAAAAAGAGTTTGCCGACTTTGAAAAATTAACTGAAGCTGAAAAGAATGTTGCATTGGGAAGAGATTATATAGATTATGCTGAGAATGCTGATCGTTTGCCTTTATTTATTTGCAATGTTGCTCGCAACAGTTTTTTGATTGATTATCGAGGTAAAATGTGTCCGTGTATGAAATTAAGACATAGAGGAATGAGTATTAATAAGGACTCTTTTGATATGGTATGGAATGAATTTGCAAAGTTCGGTAAAATGAAATCATCAAAGAATTATCGATGTTCTATGTGTAAGGCTAGATATCAGTGTTCTATCTGTCCTGCAGAGATGGATATGCTTTATGGAGATTTTGAATATGTTGATCCAAAACTATGTAAAGTAGCATTTGCTAGATATGCTTATTATGATGAAGGAAAAAGTGTTGATGAGGCACTTTCGATTTTAAAAAGTTAATAATGAAAGGAGGAAAGAATATGCATTATTCAAAACCGGATATAAAAAAGATTGTAGTTGATGTAAAAGTAAATATGAATGCAAGTCAAACGGGATCATGCGCAGGCGGTCAATGTGTAAAGACTAGATACGCACAAGATCCGTGAGAGGAGGTGAAATTATGAAATACGAGAGTCCTGAGATTAGAGAAATTGTCGTTTCTGTACAGGTTAATGCCAATGCAAGTGAATTGTCTTCATGCGATGGTGGACATTGTGTAAAGGCAAGATATTCAGGCGATAACTAAAACACACTAATGGGCTGTTGTAGCTCCACAAAAAGAGATCTTGACACCCGAACGGTTAGTTAAGCTCTCTTTTTGTTTGTAGACTTTATTATACCAAAAGCTTTATGTTCCTAATTAGTATTAATACTATTGAATCACTTGTAGTTCCTTTATTACTATAATTATATATGGTTGTAATGTGGTGTAGAGAGTGTTAAAATGATATGCTTTGATTAATATGCAAAGCATTGATATGTTAAAGGCTTCTATGGGCGGTGGATAATCTGATTATTTTAGGTGAAAGGAGGTGCGGATTATGGAGATTATTTCTTTTGGTTATGAAAAGAATGAAATCTATGACATGGATTGTGGGTGCGATTACTGTGAATGTAGCTGTGATACAGATACGCTTCTTCCAGAAGATAGTAAATAAAACTCGAATTTGCCCGCCCATAAGAGCCTTATAGTGTGGAGGAAATATGTATATATCAAAGTTTAATCATTTCGTAAGCCTAAATGAAAATGAATCGGTTCTATATAATACGTTCTCTGGCTGTATAATAAAGATAAACAACGAGTTTAAGAAAAAAATATACTATAATTCTAATGCGTTATCTTTAAATGAAAAGGAGACACTATTTAAACTTGGTGTATTGGTGGATAGCGATGACGAACAAAAACTAACTCTTGAGTTTAAACGTTCAAGGGGAATATACTCTTCGGATATTTCGACATTTAGAATACTTGTTACAACTTGTTGCAATGCTAGATGCTCATATTGCTATGAAGAAGGAATCAAAACAAGTTCAATGACTATAGAAACAGCACATAAAGTGATTGAATTTATAAAATCAAGAACTATTAATACGAAAAGAGTGAATATTCAATGGTTTGGCGGTGAACCAACATTGAATCCGGACGTAATGTATTATATAACTTCAGAATTAAAAAAGTATTATTCTTCTCAAAACAAAGAGATAAGCTTTTCTATGATTACCAATGGCTCACTTCTTGATAGGATTACTCTAGAAAAAATGCATTTATCTAGAGTTCAGATTTCATTAGATGGTTTGCATACAGAGTACCTAAATAGAAAAGCATATTTAGATAAAAGAATAGATTTGAATTCTGTACTTAATAATATACTGATTTTGCTTAGTTATAATATTATAGTTTCAATTAGATTGAATTATGATAATAACAACTATGAAAGTGTTGCTAAACTAATAGAATACTTATCCACTTTTTTTGTTAATAAAGATAAAATTCGGATTTATCCTTATCCCCTGTATGGCACATATTTTAACCACAAAGGTGCTCGAAACACAACAACTAAGGCACAGCTGATAAGATTGTATCAATTAATATCCGATAACGGTTTTAATGATGAAATGAGTTTCCAAAAATTAAGAGTAAGAGGAAACAGGTGCTTTGCTTGTAATTATAACAGTTATGTAATTAATGCTGATGGTAAACTGTATAAGTGTACTGCTTGTATGAATGAACCGATTGGGGATGTTTTCAATGGTGTTAAGATTAATTCAGAGTTTTTAAAATGGGTTAATAACAGAATAGAAAAAGAGTGCGAAGAGTGTGTCTTTCTTCCTTTGTGTCAGGGCGGATGTATGGCAGGACAAGTTTCAGCACATCCAGTCACATGTTTTTTAATGAAGGAAGCTGTTGATGATATTATAAGACGTTACATTCTCAACAGGGACATTGAAAATAATTGAATAATGAGCACATACAGGAATTGAATGCATTTATTATATCTAAATTCGAATTAAAGGAGAAATAATGAGTCAGTATAAAATTACAATTAACAATTATGATTTTCAATGTCCAGGATGTAAAGGGAATATTTCCATGCCATACAATGTGAAGGGTATAATCAACTATTACTGTCCAGCATGTCGTAGCGAATTAATTATTGATACATCCCAACTTGAGCTTTATTACCCAAACGCTGAAAAAGTCTTTCAAACTGCAATAGAAGATTTTGAGCTCCAGGGGTTCAAAAGAGCATTCCGTTACTTTTCAGCCGCAGCAGAGTGCAATCATCCGGAAGCTATGTATTATCTGGGTACAATGTATAATAAAGGCCTTGGCGTAGATGAAAATGAGGAAAAAGCACTCTATTGGCTGCATAAGGCTGCTGATATGAATAGCATTAAGGCTGCGTATCGGCTTGGTCATGTGTATTCTACAGAAAACTATAAATGTTATGATACGGCTAAAGCGACCAAGTATTATATGATTGCTGCAAAAAAAGGATATGTTTATGCAATGTATTATACCGGTATTATGCTGGCCGAGGAAGATAATCCTCTCAGAGATCTTAATGAGGCGGTATCATGGCTTAAAAAGGCTGGAGATAATGGAATGGCGGATTCATATGAACAGATAGGCTGTATTTTTGAGGCTAATCTTAAAGATCTTCATACTGCATTTAAGTGGTATGAATGTGCTGCACAGAACGGATCAACAGCCGGACAATTTCAAGCCGGTCGGTTATTATTTAATGGTCCCATTGTAGGCGACGGTTCGTTTGAAATAGTGGATTATGATACAGCATTCAAGTATTATTGGGATGCTGCACACGGTGGAAATATGGACGCTATGACCGATTTAGGAAAATGCTATGAAGAAGGCAAAGGAACGGATAAAAACCTTGATGTTGCAGTAAAATGGTATGTGCGCGCAGCTGAACTAGGAGAATTCTTTGCACATTATCATCTTGCAGTGTTGCTGTTCAAGTGTAGAAATATTGACGGTGCATATTATTGGGAGAATAAAGCTTACAATGATTTCCCAGAAAGACGGAATCTGATAGAAGATACGTATAGACGTATTACTGAAGTGTACAACTTGATGCATGGATACGGAGAATAAAGTGAAAACACAATTTTACAAAGAAGGATTACCAGAAACATTTACCTGAAGATAAATAGTTTCTTTGGTTGACGAAGAGAAATATGATGAAGCGAATTCTAAATATGTATCGTTGATGATATGGTGTGAGTTAATTAGTTCATTAAGTCATTCAAATTGATAGTACTGATTCTATTATTTGTAGAATCAGTACTATCAATTAAATCTATCAGCATTTGTTTATTTCACAATACTGTTTGCTTTGGAGATGTAGAAATGCGTATATTAGCAGTAATAACACTTGGAGAAATAATAGCTACAGGCACAGGAGTAATAATAGCGTTTGCTGTTGTAATCTGGATTATCAGTTTTATTATAGACAAAACGACAAAAGATAAAACACGAAAAAGCGGGGATTATTCGCATAATCCTCAAACTGCAATAAAATACTATTCAGATGATGTGTTGGAAAATGTATTTGAAATTCTTATTAATTCCAAGCATAGAGAAATGGGATTTGAAAATGCAGAGTGGTACAGTGTTTTCAAAATTGCTGTTCAAGGTGCTCCTTCATGGACAGCAGTTGAAAATAGTGATTTGAGTAAAGTTAGATGTTGCTATGCATTTGTTTTAAATCATTCTTTTGGTAGTGGTTTCGATGTACATATCAAAGCGGTTAAGTATCATAAAGGTGGACAGGATCTTGTTTTACAATTGAATGAGAGTGAATATTCTTCACGATTTGTATACTATGAGGGGATAGAGCTCATTGAGATTAGAAACCCTCAATGGGTAGGATGGCCGCCGAAGGTATAATTTCTTTATGTAATTTACTGAAATGGAAAGGAAAGATTACATGCAAATTATTTTTATTCTTATAATTGGTATTATTATTTATGCGGCTTTAGAATGTTATGTGTTCCCCAAAAAGAATAATTATAGTAATGGTTCATCATTACAGCCTATTAGTCAACCGTCAATAAATGTTGGACCAAGTTCAGATGTGCTTGAATGCATTGAACTATATAAAGAAATCAAGACAAGTAATTATAGAATCGACCAAAACGAACGCATTCGAAGATGTAATAATATCTTAACCGATTTTGAGTGGTATACAAATTGTAAAAACCCGTCAAGATTTAATCCTCAGCCACAGGCAAATTGGCATGCATTGTGGAATGCTATTTGTGAGTATGATACTGTTTATGAGGGAGACCGTTATAGAATGGATATGATGTCGAACATCTGCCTAGAGATTATTGAAAAGAACAGTAACTATTAGTTAGTAACATAATAACAAGAACAAGTAATATGATGAAGAGATTTATAATTATAAACTGAGACTGATGAGAATACTTGGTATGTATTGCATCTTTATAAGATAAACTCAAATCTAATTGTTGCCATAGAGCCAATATGTTAAGATGTAAAAAATGCGAGAATAGACGAATTGCTATTCTCGCATTTTTATTTCAGCCACGTCTCCTTGCCCTCAGGTGTGTAAACCTCAAGCCAGAAAACGTCATCAAACCAGATCTTGTGCTCATCAACAATTAAGAATCTGAAATCATAATCGATCTCTCTGACTTCGCCGGAAATAGTGACATAGTGTATCTTGTCATAATATCGGATATGTATATTAACGCCTTTATCAAGCTGTTTGAGCCTTTCGGACATCTCTGCGGCATCGTCTTCGCAGAGATCCTGCCGCTGTTCTCGGGTAGCTTCCTGAGCCAGTATGAGCTCATAAAACCCCTTGAGAGCAGCGAAGGGTGCAAACAGCTTTGCTCTGTCTGCTCGTTGATTAACCATTGTGACCTCCCACCAGTGTGTTGCGGACTTTGGCAGTCGCCTCTTTTTGCAGGCTCATACCACGAAGCACCGCATTCTTGCCAAAGCGACTCTTTATCTGTGATACGGCAACCAGTATATCGTGCTCTCGTTCTTCTTTCTCGAAATCTTCAAATAGTGACAAGTTTCGGCAGCATTCGTATGTAAGGTTGCCAAGGCTGATTCCGAGTCTTCGTATAGGTTCATTGTATCGTGTTGTCTCCCAATATATCTTCTCAATAACTGCTTCGATCTTGCGGTATGAATCTGTGTGACCGCCATCGATCTTTCTGCTTCCGCCCGTAGACGGTGAAGTCCAGCCGGAATAGCCGACATATAACGATACATGGTCAGTATAGTAGCCATTAGCTATCATCTCGGTGACCTGTCCATCGACCATCTCTTTGAGGACAGTCAAAGCCTCGTTGCGTGTGTAATCACGGAACAGCACCTGGCTGTTGGACATTGACTTGCTCTTTGTCTCATATCTGAGGATATCGGCAATAGTGCAAGGCTCAATACCGTTGGCGTGGTCGAGCAGATACTCGTAATTAACGCCAAACAGCCGCTTTAATAGACTTTCAGACATCAAGGTAACATCGTATAGGTTCTTTGCACCGTAGCGTGCCAGCCGATTGGCAGTACCGGGACCGATTCCCCATATGTCCGTTATTGGTTCATGATGCTGAACTGTCCGCTTGAACTCTTCTTCGTCAAGAATCCCGATATGATCCGGAACATGCTTGGCTGTGATGTCCAGAGCGACCTTTGCCAAGAACATATTAGTCCCTATTCCTGCGGTGGCGGTTATGCCCGTCTCCTCAAAAACCTTGTCCATAAGCATTATTGCAAGCTCTTTAGGCGTCTTCTTGTATAGCAGAAGATAAGATGTAGCATCGATAAACACCTCATCAATCGAGTAGACATGGATGTCCTCGGGAGCAATGTACTTCAGATAAATGCCGTAAATGTGTGCAGAGATCCGCATATACATATTCATTCTCGGTATCGCCGTTATATATTCCACGCTGCGAGGTATCTCATTGAGCCTGCAGCGATTTTTTATGCCAAGAGCCTTCATAGCAGGCGTTATTGCAAGACAAATAGCACCCGGTCCTCGTGACGGATCGGCAACGACCAAATTGGTCTTAAATGGATCCAGCCCGAGCTGTGAGCATTCTGCCGAGGCATAAAAACTTTTCAGGTCTATGCACATATATGTTCTGTCCGGCATAATACTCACCTCGATCCTGTATGCCGTTAATCAAAAGGTCGGGTACTTCCCCAGTAAGCATTAGAAAAGTCATATCCCATCGTGCTCATTTCAAGCAGTTTAATATTGAGTAAAGGAACACTCACCTCAAGAACAGCAGCAACGTGAAATACATCGTATCCGTCTTGAAGCATACTGTCTGCCTGTTCTTCATCTATAAGCAAATGGGCAGCGAACAGGTTTGCTGCTGCCTCGGTCTTATCACGCATGTTGAACACCTCGAACTCATGCAGGCACTCTTCTTTTGCAATATCCATGTGTAGAAGGGCATGACCGAGCTCGTGAGCGCAAACTTCTCTTTGTTGGTGCTCATCAATGTCTTTGGATATGATTATAACCGGTTCACCCGCAACAAGCGTGAAAAAGCCCTTGAGACTGCCCAGGTCGGCTATGCGGTACATTATCCCAAGTGCATCGCATAGCTCATAGGGATCTCTGGTTGAATACTTTTCGATCAATTCTTGAACCATATCATATATGTAGTTCAATCCTTTTACCCCCGTCACTTATCCTTGTTTTGTTTCGCCTTTACTTCCCAGTAGATGTTCTGGAGCGTCAGCATAACGGCATCTCTGTCCTCTTCACTTAGTTTGCCGCCTGCAAACAAGCCCTGAACATCTTTGATGATCCTGTCAGCCTCTGCTTTTCCGCTTTCACGATCAGCGTACTGTGCAAGCTTTTCAAAATCATCTTCTGATTCCTGCGTAAGAAACTCGGCAGGTACATTGAAATACTCGGATATATAGGTTATAGTGCTTTTGCGTGGTGTTCGCTCGTTGGTTTCGTAGTAACCAAGTGACTTGTCGGATACACCGACCTTTCCAGCTAACTGTTTCTGAGTGAGTCCTGCTGATGTTCGCAATGCTTTCAGTTTTTCACCTAATGTCATATCAATTCCTCCATGTTCTGTTCCGCTATAATCATTGTTGAACCGAACTTTATAGTTTCACTGTATCACATGTTCGGAACGATGTCAATAGGAAAATGAACAATATTTCACAATTTGACACAAATTCGGCAAAATGAATAATCAGATGTTCGGTTTTCTCACAGAACATACAAAATTGCAAATGTTCTGTTGACAAACGGAACATTATGTGATATAACTGGAGTCAGCAAAAGCGTTTTGCATTTTCCTAAACGAACTAATCACCGACATTGAAAGGAGCTGCATATGAAACAGATCAAGACCAGACGTGAAATAGATGAACTGTGCGAGAGCATTGTTCAGAAATACGAGGGAGAAAACTACATCGAAAAGCCCGTAGATATTGCAGGACTTGCACTTGGTTTTTTCAAGCTCAAGGTGTTTTATGTAAGATTCCCGACCGAAAAACAAGACAGACTTGGCTGCCTGACCGATGGTAAGAGTATATATAAGCTGATCAGGAACGGCAGGATAGGTGGCTACTCATTCCCTAAGAACACTATACTGCTGGATATCTCGCTCAAGGGTGACAGCGAAAAAGCAAAAAGACGCTTTACACTTGCCCACGAACTGTATCATTACATCGACAGCGTTATAAACGGCAACTCTTCATACGGCTTTAACAGTCAAATGCACGGAGATGAGCAGTATAACAAGGCAGAATTGTGTGAAATGATGTCACTTGACGAGTGGGCAGCAGATAGAGGCGCAGCAGCACTTCTGATGCCGAGGCAGCTTGTATGCGCAACATCAAAGCTGATGTTCGGCAGCAAGGAGATCCCTATTTTCGGCAACAACATTCTTATGAATGATGATAAGCAGCGCATTATAGAGATGGCTGATTATCTGGGAGTGTCTTTCACATCTCTTTTGATACGAATGAAGGAACTCAAGCTGTTCAAGTATCACAGTATGGATCAGTATATATCGCTTACAATGGGCGATATGGAACAGGCGGTGGAGGTATGATACCTAATGAACTGCATGTTTCTAAAGAGGACCAGATCAAACTGGATATCTCAAAACAAGAGACTATAAACCTTCGGCAGCGAGATCTTCGCTGCCCAAATTGCAAATATCTTATTACCAAGCTCTATTCTGATATATCAGGACATATGCAATTCAAGTGTCCTAAATGTAAAGAGGTATATGTATTGAATCTGGCGTTATTCAGGACAAGGAATAATAGCCTGTATGTAACATTGATCAAAGTAATTGAATAATACTGTTTGATTTCTATTCGAGCAAGCGGAGATGATGCGTAAGCATCAGCCTACCAAGCACCGTGCGAGATCTAACAGATAAGTGTGTAACTATGCCCCGGCGTAGTATATACCTATCTGTTAGCTTCACGGTGCTTTTTTATTGCTCGATGATATTCTCGCACGGAACATTTCTCCGGCTTGTTTGCCGAAGGAGTGTTCTTTTTGTTTATATCAGCAAAATGGCTGTCTTTGACAGCTAAATATCCATAAACCTTCGTTTTGTCTTTTCACAATGAAAAAACAGAACGGAGGTCAAAAAATGAACGATAACAGGACAATAAAGGCAGAAAATGTACATAAGGCAATCGAGAAGCAAGGCTACTTCTATATTCTTGCAGAGAAATACTATGGTGAGGGCTACATCGGACCTAAGTATATCATAGCAACAGATGATCCCGATTTCAGAGAAAAGAATCCTAAGCTCGCTGATATGGTTATAGTGTCTGTGGACAAGTTCGTTAAAATGGCAGAAGCAATCAACGTGTCTCTTTTGAACGACGAACGTGAGGCTAGAAGAAGGAAGAGACTTCATAGTGCGGAAGGCTACTATGAAGAAATACCAGAAACAGAAGACGGCGATATTGCTCCGCTTGCGATCAAGGATTGCCCGATGAATCCGGTGGAAGATGAGGTTGAAAGCTCAATTATAAGAGAACAGCTTTTGAATGCTATTGATAATCTTAGTGAATGCGCAAAAAGAAGGGTATATGCCTATTATTATTTTGGAAAAACTCATAGAGAAATCGCTGTTGAAGAAGGAGTCAACAGGAATGCTGTTGAGAAATCAATTAATTGTGCTCTAAAAAAACTAAAAAAATATTTCTAAAAAGGGTGTGCAAAACTCATCTCCCAGTCCCTCTATAGTAGAGGGGTACGAAAAGGACTTCTCGAAGTATCTTGAAAATAGAATATCAGCTATACAGATACGTTAATCCTGCGGTCGGTAGAAGGTCGACAGCCAGACGAGAGATACGCCATGACGCACAAATGCAGAGCGAAAAATATCATCTCCAAGATCGGGACAGCTTCCCGAGGGCGATGAAACGCAGGAGGATAATGATACTTCCGTCCAGTCACAGCTAATAACAATGAGGGCGGCTTTGTGAGACCCACAGAGGGGTGAGACTCCCATGATATCGGTACGCTGCCGATAGTCTGTACAGTTCCGGTGCAACGGATGTCGAGGACAAATATTGCAAAATAGGCAAAACGAAGTTACGGCGGTTTGTCAGATCAAAGATAAGCCGCCGTTCATTTTACATATAACCTGAGTTTAATAAGTAGGAGGAAAATACAATGAGTAAAACTAAGAAAGAATACCTATCAGAGCCGATTAATGTTGAACTAGACTGGATAAATGATATACGAGATAGATATATCCGTTCCAATATGAGACAACTTGATCTTTCGATTTCGATCACATATACATACTTTATCTATCACGATTATACCGTTGCACAGCTTGCCAAAATAAACGAGACCACAGAGCGACAGGTGATTATTTGGATACTGATAGCTGCATATACACTTGACGGAGGAGAATACCGTTTTGGTGACGGAAGAAAAATGCTGAGGAACGAAATGGATATGCTTTTAAGAAGATACCCAAAAGCAAAGGAAACATTGCCGTGTCACCGCTGCGTATGGGCAGATCTGAGAACAGGCAGAGTGCTTTGCTTCCGTGACTGCAAAGGTTTTAACTGCTTTTTGGCAAAAAGAAAGGAGGGTTCGGTATGATTCACAGAGGACAAATCTACTACGCACAGCTTGAGGAAGGAGTCGGCTCCGAGCAGGAGGGACTTCGCCCTGTACTTGTTGTTCAGAACGATGTCGGAAATCTTCGTTCAAGAACAATAATAGTGATCCCGATAACATCACAGATCAAAAATATGCTGCCGACACATGTGGAGCTCGGCAGGAATTACGGATTGTTTCTTGAAAGCACCGCCCTTGCAGAGCAGATACTTACTCTTGACATGGCAAGATTTGGCGACTACATCGGCACAGTTGATGATATGAAAATGCTTGAGGTGGATCAGGCGCTGAAAGTCAGCCTTGGTCTATCGGAATAACGGAGGTGAAAAATATGACTCACTTTATACTTGGATTTCTTGCAGGCGGTTTTATGGGTGCATTGACCATGTGCCTATGCGCAGCGGCGGGAAATGCTGATAGGAATGAAGAAGATAAGTGAGTAATTGCTAAACATAGAAAGCAAGGTCAAGGAAGGGGAAATTGAACAAATGGCAAGAACACTTGAAATACCTGTTATAAAAAAGGTGACATTTGAGTATGTCGGGGACGATAAACAGTCCGAAATGATCATCAGGACACTCATTAAAGACTATATGGAATCGAGCAGAGTGCACAATGATGAACGCTTGCAATCTGTTGGTTAGGTAGAATATTCTTAAATGTCGGCTAAATAGCTGGATAAGTGAACAGGATTGTGGTAGTGTCTGTTGTAGCGCAGGCGGTACCTTGCGTGCGTGTCAAATAATGAAAGGATGTGAAAAACTTGAAAGCGTGGCTTTACTACAGACTGTCCAGAGATGAAGACCAGGAAATGAACAGTCTGCAAAACCAAAGACAGATACTTGTCGACTATGCAAATCAAAATGGACATGACATAGTTGGAGAGAGCTTTGATGACAATGTGTCCGGAATGACATTCAACCGAAAAGGTTTGGGTGAACTCGAAAATGCAGTCGATGAGAAGAAAATCGAGATAGTACTGGTCAAGGACCTTTCCAGACTCGGCAGACACAGAACGCAAACAGATCTGTTCATAGATCATCTTCGTCAGAACAAGGTAAAAGTGATCTCGGTGACCGAGGGAATCGACAGTTCAAACGAAAATGATGACCTGCTCATCGGATTCAAACAGATATTCAATGACTTTTATGCAAAGGATATTAGCCGCAAGGTCAAGGCGGGGATAAGACAGAAACAAAAGAGTTCAGGTGTTATCGAAAGCCTTCCGATCGGCTATGTGGCAGACAGGATCAATAAGAGGATACTTGTTGATCCTGAAGCAGCTGCAATAGTTCGGGATGTGTTTGATATGTTCCTCGAAGGATACGGATTGACAACGATAGCAAGAGAAATGAACAGGAGGGGAGTCAAATCCCCTGAATACTATCAGCGCAGGAAACTTGCAGATTGGAAACCGGATTTCAGCAAAAGATACCTTTGGGTACAGACAGCGGTAAAACGCATACTTACAAATGAAATTTACATAGGAACAATGGTGAATCATAAAAGCGTGACTTCTAAGATATATAAAACGAAGTCGTTTATTGACAAAAACGAGCAGTTCAGGCATGAGAACTTCTGTGAAGCGATAATAGATAAAGAAGCCTGGGATCAGGCGCAGTTCCTGCTTGGGCAGCGCTCGGTCATCCATCCAAGAAGCAGCAACGGCAATAAGCTGCATAGATATGCTGGGATACTAAAGTGTGCCGAATGCGGTGCGAATCTCACCGCCAGAACAAGACATTGGAAAGGCTCTACTTATGTACAATACAGCTGCAATACATCCCATAGGTATGGTAAGGAGTACTGTACGCCTCATACCATAAGGGAGGATATGCTTGATGCTCTTCTCAAGGATGAGATGAAATCGTGGTATAAGCATGTTCTAAGTGAGGGTAAGAAGTATGAGCATATCGTCAAAGAGTGGCAGAGGAAAAAGCCTGCATACGATAAGAAGATACAAGAAAACGAGCAAAAGATAGAAAAACTGAACGAGGATATTGAGAACCTTATAATGGAGAGGCTTAACGACCTTGGCAGGAAAGAGCTCTATGACAAAATGATCAATAAGAAGCAAAAAGAGGTCAAAGAGCTGAACAAGAAGAATAAGGAGCTCAAGCAATATAATCTAGTCTGCAAAAAGAGACAGGAAGAACTTGATAACTTCGCTGAGTTTCTGAAAGAGGTACTTGCCCAGGATACCATATCTGACATAAGCATGAGGATGGTTGTGAACAAGATAGTGGTACATCAGAATGAAGATAAGACGCTGGATATAAAGTTCGAGATGAATGGAAGGCTCGGAGACAACAAAGAGATTGAAATACCTGAGTAAAAATCAAAAAACAGGCGTGAAATTCACGCCTGTTTTTGTGCTTTCAGAAGATATGAAACTACCTTGTGCGCTGGCAACAACACAAGGTAGGGTAGCGACACGATAGTGACAACAGCGTACATACGCCGTTTCAGGCGCTGGTTTTGGCAGACGCGCTACCATAGGTAGCGCTCCGACAATCTGCTGTGACAGTGACACCGGTCACTGGGCAAAAAAGAAAAGCTCGTAAATACGAGCTTTTCGTGGTGCAGATGGTGGGACTTGAACCCACACGTCCTTTCGAACACTAGCACCTGAAGCTAGCGCGTCTGCCAATTCCGCCACACCTGCAAATATAAAAATATGAAACTTGACTTGCTTGAAGTCGGTTGGTGGTGATAAAAACACTGTCGTAGCGCTACCCGAAGCTAGCGCGTCTGCCAATTCCGCCACACCTGCAAATATAAA
>AUXO012406029.1_pt1 | contig 42783 bp, 43 predicted proteins | sample 768731 | NCBI WGS metagenome assembly AUXO01 (sample SAMN02715735, study PRJNA202380) | gut metagenome | biome: sheep rumen | host: Ovis aries | place: New Zealand: Palmerston North | reverse complement strand
TTACCAGCTACTACATTGGCAAATAATTGTTATATTGGTATGTTCAGTGGCTGTACAAGTCTTACAACAGCGCCTGAGTTACCTGCAACGGCATTGGCACAACAATGTTATCAAAGTATGTTCGAAGGTTGTACAAGTCTTACAACAGCGCCTGAGTTACCAGCTACCACATTGGTAGGTAGTTGCTATGTTTCTATGTTCAATGGTTGTACAAGTCTTAACTATATCAAGGCAATGTTCACTACAACACCAAGTACTAGTTATACAAGCAATTGGGTAAAAGGTGTATCACCAACAGGTACATTTGTCAAGAACAGTGCTGCAACATGGAATGTTACAGGTAATAATGGTGTTCCAACGGGTTGGACGGTTGAGACGGCATAAGAATAAATAAATTGATTAAATAAAAAAAACCAGAGCCTTAAAAAGCCCTGGTTTTTTGTTATGGTCTTGTTGAATTCCTGATAATTTTTTTTGGTTTCCAGTGTGTTAGTTCCTGTATCTTCTTAATCCAGTCGTTTTTATACTTGCTTGCTGAAACATCTCCCATGAATGCTATGTATTTGAACTTGTTATTTATTGCAAGTTCCTGTATTGTATTATACATTCTAATACAGTCTGATTTGTTCTTGCATATCACCATTTCAAGTTTCCCGTCACATTCTATCAACAATTTGTTCTTATACAATTGTACTGATTTGAACATATATTTGTTGGATGCGTTTTTCTTTATGAACTCATTGAATATCCAGTTGAAGTCCTTTCTCTGCAACTTTGGATGGTATCCATACACCCAGAATGTTTCCTCAAGTTCGTATTTGGCCCTGTCAACGACAATCCAGTCCTCATCATCCGTTTCATAGTCAACGAACTTACCATAGTCGTTTCTTACCTTATTGACATCTTTATCGCCTTCCTGTTTGCACTTAATTATCACAAGTTCATATTCAGATTCAACCATGACATGTTTTTCGTTGTTGTATCTTATCGGAAACATGACATTCCTGTTTTCCTTCAATAGCTTGTTGAATTTCTTATATATCCTGGTCTCAGTCTTATCAATTGCAATGTTCTTAATCTGTTTTCCGTGGTTCACCAATATAATATTATATATGTATACCTTATTTCTTCTACCCATGTGTTTTCTTTTTTTAAAAGATAAATATAACGGTCATTTTTTTAAAGAAAAATTTTGTTTTTTCATTTTTTTTAGATATATTTGCACAAAACATTAAAAAAATAGTAAGTTATGGGTAAATTTTTTAAGACAAGCGAAGATGTTGCTGAAATGGTGCTGGACAAGTTTGATGACACCAATCTGGCACAAATTGGAATCAATCTGAAAGTTATCTCAACCACAAAGTCAAAGACCGTCCTGAAGGCTTCAAGGGCTAGTGCTGAAACACACTTCCTCACCAACAAGGATGTTATCTTTACGGTGTATGAGGATGCGTTTGACAGGTTGTCTGATGAATATAAGGAAAAACTGCTTGAAGGTGCATTGAGCAACATTTCCTATGACAGCGAGAAGGATAAGATTAACGTTGACGGTGACATTGCCAGGGAAATGTTCAGAATGCGCAAGAAGTATGACAATTATGTTGACATCATGGAGGCTTCATACATTGTGATTGAGCAAATCGAAGAGGAAGAAAGACAGAGGAAAGAAGAAGAGAAAATAAGAAAGGCTGAGGAAAAGGCAGCTAAGAAAAAAAACCAAGGATAATATATGCAAGACAAAAATTGGGTTAACCTCGTTTTCGTTATTGATAAAAGCGGAAGCATGTTTCAATCAAAGGATGATGTAACTGGAGGTTTTAATAAGGTTATAGAAGAACAAAAGGCGATAAAGGAAGGAAAGGTGACAGTTTCACTTTTCACATTTGACGGTGAGGTAAATAAGCTGTATGTCGGAAAGGACATCAATGATATTCCAGAATTCAAATATGAGCCGTTTGGCATGACGGCAATGAATGATGGAATAGGAACTGCCATTGACACTGTTGGAAACTGGCTGTACGAGAAAGATAAAGCCAACGAAGACATGCCAGCAAAGACACTTGTTGTTGTTATGACAGATGGCATGGAGAATTCATCGAAAGAGTACACATTGAAACAGGTTAAGGACAAGATAAAGGAACAAACCGATAAGTATTCCTGGGAATTCATATACATGGGAATGGATATAACAACCACAAAGGATGCTGATGCCCTTGGATTCAAGTTCAAGACATATTCATCCAAGAGGAATCTGTCAAATAATTATAATATCATCAACAGCGCTACAAAGGCATACAGAAAAATGGCAGCAAGTGATACATCTTTTGCAACCATGGACATGTGTCTTAGTGCAATGCTTTCGGAAGAAACAAATAAGAACACAGAGGCATATGAAAAGGAAATAGGAAGAAAGCTTAGTAGCACATAAAAAGTTCATAAATGGATTAAGAATGAATAAAATAGGTACTTTTGAGGATTTTAGGAATTTCGCTCTTGATAAGACAAACGCAAGACCAAGTGCAATTGATGATATTGTTAAAAAGCAAACCAACCTGTTAACGCCATATGTCCTTGAAGAAAGGTCACTTAACGTAGTTGCATTCGACGTGTTTTCAAGACTTATGTATGACAGGATTATATATTTTGCTGGCCATGTCACTGATGACACCTGCAACATGGCAATAGCGCAGTTGCTGTATCTTACATCAGTTGACAACAGGGATATAAGCATGTATATCAATTCGCCTGGAGGAAGCGTTCATGATGGCCTTGGACTCATCGATACGATGGACTACATTGACTGTGACATATCAACACTGTGCGTTGGAATGGCAGCATCAATGGGTTCAGTCCTTCTAAGCAACGGAGCTAAGGATAAGAGATTCGTGCTACCTCATAGCAGGGTCATGATTCATCAAGTCAGCAGCAGTCAGTCTGGTACTCTTGCAGACCTTGAGATAGAGATTGAACAGACCAGAAGATGCAAGGACGATGTTTATGGGATTCTGGCTAAGAATACTGGAAAGACAATTGAGGAAATGGAGAAACTTTGTGACAGGAACAACTGGTTTATAGGCCAGGAAGCTGTTGACCTTGGAATAGCCGATAGTGTATTGACAAAGAAAAATAATGAATAAATATTGTTTATTTTTTGAAGAATGTTATATTTATAATAGATTGGAAAATAACGTTATTTAAAATATAATAATACTATGGCATGCGGTTGTAAAAACAAACAAAACAAGGTGGCTCCAAAGACACAGCCAAAAAAACCAACCAGTCCAAGACTTAACGGAGTTGTTAATGGAAGGATTGAAAAACGAATTATTCGTTAAAAAACGATAAAAAATTTGGTTTTTTGGAAAAAAGGTAGTATCTTTGCACTGTAATTCATGAGAAAATGTTTTGCAGTGCTTTTCATTTTGCATGGCTCTGTGGTGAAATTGGTAGACACGCTTGATTTAAGCTCAAGTGTCCAGTATGGACGTAGGAGTTCGAGTCTCCTTAGAGCTACGCATCGCTGGGATGTCGTATAACGGTTATTACCCCAGATTTTGGTCCTGGTAATGGCAGTTCGATTCTGCCCATCCCAACAATTGAATTGATAACTTTTGTAGTTTCTGTTATATTTATTCAAAAAACTAAGAATATGAATAACATAATAGAGACAGACAAACTAAGTGTTGAATACGATAAATTTGGTAAGGAATACAAAGTAACAATATTTGATACGCACGGTCATTACATTGATGATACCTTATTGTCCAGGGAGGATATTAAGTTATTATATGAGGGGCTTGATGCAATCAAAGATAAGTTTTTAAAGGAATGATGACAGCAACCCAATTATTTTTGCGTTTTCTGAAAGATACATGTACGGCAAAAGAGTATCTCTTTTTCAAGAGAGTTATATTAAATGACAATGGAAATAAGTATTTCAGGAAAAGGCCATTATTTAAACATGATTTTGTTGAAGGCTACCTTTCTAGAAATAACAGGAATCTTAGCAACTTTATGACAAGGCTATTCATACTAGCCCCGAATTTAATCGAGTTAAGACGTGACAACCCCAGATGGTCTTCAATAAAACAAGAATGGAAGAATAGGTCCGAAAGACCATTTAATGGCTATAGGGGAAGGGGACTTTATCATGATTATTATCGCAAGACCTGGCGCAAGTGGCTTAAAGAGAATGTTGAAGATGGCGATAAAAGCATATACAGTCCATTTAAGAAAGGTGAAAAATACGAATTCAAACTAAAGGACAGGAACTAATGGGTAAGATTTTTGTCTATAATTCCCACATTGACGACTATACCAACAAGGAAAACAATTTCTACATAGGTAGGTCAAAGCATGGCAATCCGCTTGGAAATCCATTCACACATAATGGGGTTAAGACCAACATTGCCAAGTTATCGTTAAAGACAAGGGAAGATGCAATCGAAGCATTCAGAATATATTTCAATAAGATGTATGGGAAAGACCCAGAACTGACAAAGGCATTCGATGAAATATATGAACATTACAAAAATGGTGAGGATGTCTATTTGCAATGCTTCTGCAAACCGAAGGCATGCCACGGAGACGTGATAGCAGAGGAACTGCAAAAGAAACTCATCAAGGAAAAACTTGAAGAAAAGAAAAGGAACAGCCAATAAAGAGTTGCTCCTTTTCTTTTTATTATTTCTTAAAAATAAAATGGATTATCCTTCAACGATTCGATAATCATTTCATGCCTTTTGCAAATATCCTTGAAATTGCGTACATCATCCTCACTTAATTCAAACCATTCCCCCAACAGGTTTGATGATTTGAAGCGATTGTGGAGCATCTGTTCAAGTTTAAACGGATATTCTGTCTCATAGCAATCCTTGACGAATAATTCAGAAGAATTACCAGTCTGCAATTGTTTAAGCCTCTTATTAACCGTCTTTCCCCTTGTTGAGCCAATCTTGTATTGGTCTTTAATATCACTTTGTCCTAATAAATAGACGAATCCCATTCTTTTTTTCTTTAATTAATGTATAGCAATAATTAGCTTTTAAAGTGTTTTTGTCATGATTTTTATTTAGCTTATGATATTTATTATTAAAAATGTAATAAGCAAATCGTTATTTGCTTTTCTTAATAACATACTATATAGTAAAAAGAATAAAAACTATGGCAAAAGACAGACAAAAACTGCTACATATTCACAGTAGCGTTGCAGACAAACAACCAACAGCACAATCACTTGAAGTTGGAGAAATCGCAGTAAACAATGCATCAGGAAAAGAATTCATTTCATTGAAGAACACCGAAAATAAGGTGGTAAGACTATCTTCTGACCTCCAATTAATCAACTGGATGGAGAAGAAGGAAGTGTTGCCATACAAGGGTTACGTAAGAGGTTCTGTAGGACCAAACAGCACAAGTGGTGATTCACCAACTATGGATGCAAACGGTTCATATGGTATCACAGAAAGTGACCTGTTAAATAACACGTCTAACATTATCGTCAAGATAAACCAGGTTGTTGCAAGCAATACAACCAAGCATGACAATGTTAATGGAGCAAAGGACAGATACAACCAGCTCATTAATCCATCAACTGACGGTGGCTTGAATGACGGCGCTGGCTTCTACATTGACATGTCTAGGTATGCGATGATTGGTGCGAATCCTACATTCAGCTCCATAACCATCAACCACAATGCGACAATTGAAGGAAACACCTATATTTCAGGTGACACAATCATAGGTGGTGACACGAACATTTCAGGTGACACACATATTGCTGGTGATACGATTATTGAAGGTGATACGAATGTTTCTGGTGATACGCATATTGGTGGAAACACTTATATTTCTGGTGACACGCACATTTCTGGTGACACTTATATTTCAGGTGACACGCACATTTCTGGTGATACAATTATCGAAGGAGATACCAACATTTCTGGTGACACACACATTGGAGGAAATACGTATGTGTCAGGCGATACACACATTTCAGGTGACACTTATATTTCAGGCGACACACACATTTCTGGTGACACAATTATTGAAGGCGGTTTGACCGTTACCAGTGGCTTTAACAAGACCATAAGTTGGAAGTATGGTGATGTTAGGAATGAGGCAAGTGGAAAGACCAATCTATCAGAGGATGCATCTTTTGTAATTCCAAAGTCAATTGACGACCTGACAAACTGGAATGGTGAATGTGTTACAATCCCACATAATTTGTGTATTGATGGCACTATCACGGCAAGTGGCGCAATATATTCATCTGACATGAATCTGAAGGAGAACATAAAGGTTGTCAATTCCAATGATTTCAACAGGGTTAAGATGGTTCAGGCAAAATCATTCAACTTCAAGGATGATGAGAGCAAGAGAACCGTTTACGGTGTCATTGCACAGGATGTTGAAAAGGCTGGACTTGAAGAGCTTGTACATATCAAGGAAGATGGCTACAAGGCAGTTGACTACACAGCTTATCTCATCTTGAAGTGTGCTTATCTGGAAGATTTCTGCGCAAAGCTTAACGGAAAGATTGCTGAATTAAGCGAAAAAGTAAAACAATTAGAAAAATAAACATCATAAAACAATATAGAAATGGCAATAACGAATTGTTGCTCTGATTATCAAGGCAATTGCAACAAAGTTGTTACTATAGGTTTTTTGAGGGAATTTATAGGACAAGACATACATAGCAGGGTTGATGATTCCGTAATTACGATTTCATCAAGCCTGGATGATACGTATTGTCCAACATATTCGGAACTAACGAATGGAAGCATCATCCAGTATTTCGTAAAAGGCATTAGGCCATCACAGAATGTTGACGGAATTCTTGTTGACAACATATGCTATGGTACGGGATTTGACTATGAGAGTAACCAGCTTGTCAATATACAAGACATTTCAGTTAGGTATACAAGATTCCAATCATTCTCAGTTGATGTCAGCCCGACAGAACTTAATGCCTGTGACCCAGAAAGGGCGATGCTTTCATCTGTTGCAAGCTATGAGGTCTTCACGAAATCATTGTCTGACGATTGCGACACGACACAGACAAGTCACTCCGCTGAGACAGATACCAGTAGTAGTGACGTTTCATGGGGTGTAAATGGCTTTGGTACGATAGAGTTCCCATACTTCATTGCTGGGGAAAATTTGGATAAGGAGAATCCCAGGACGGCAACAATAACTGGCAGATTGGTCTACAGGGGTAGAGCAACCAGTGACGATGAAACAATAACACAAAGAGAACTTACTGGCGATTACAAACATCTTGAGAGGAGCTATGAGGTGCTGTCAGGTATTGAGGCACTTCCAATCGGAAGCACAACACACAGTACCTGCGACAGCGTTACAGTGACCGCCGAATGCATTGGAAACTATGACATCCGTGCAATATATTCATTTGTTGACTCATGCGATGATGTACATCCAGAAGATTACATAGATGTTTCAACTGGAACAAGAAGCGAACAACTTGAAACTGACACTTATACCTTTGAAAAGGTGTTGTGTCCAATTGATAATATAGAGGAAGAGAAGACAATATCATTTAATGTCAGTGGCTTCACTGATGGCGTGACATTCACCAGAACCTGTACACAGACATGTAATTGCGAGGACTATAAGGATGAACCGACATATGAGGAAGCACCTCCAATGCCATGTTCTGGTGGCTCTGTGAGAGTAGTCGGAAGCCACAATAAATACAGTGGTGCTTACTGGGATGACGGAGTATGTAAGTATGCTTCAGTAACCGAAGTTGATGACAGCTACACTGTCACAACTGGATGCAACCCAGACAATTCAATCAGATGGATTGACGAAAGGGTATATCAGGAGGCAGGTCCTTGCTGTTGCACTGAGCTTACAATGAATGCATCCACAAGTAGCTCAAATCCAGTTCCAAAGACTGGAGGCACCGTTGATATATCAACATACACATATGTTGGTAACGTAAGCAACATAACAGTGACAAGCTATCCTACGGCATTCATGTCCAATCCAGTGGTGAATACATCTGGAAAGAAAGTTACTGCAACCTTTAATTCAAGACCATGTGGTGAGACTGAGACAAGACCAATATCTGGCACTGTCATAGTATCATATAGTGTGGATGGGGAAAACTGCTCGACATCATTTGATGTGTTCCAGCAGAGGAACATTGACCAGTGCGACTGCACACAGTATGAGTATGATGCTAGCGTAGCCATGACAACAGCTGATGCATGCGGAACTGGTGGTACTGCATCATTGACAGTCCAGAGAAAATGTATAGCTCCTTATGAGGGAGAATATGAGGCCTTCAATAATGGAACCGTTGCATGGCAGCCAATGACTCAAAATGTGAATATCACCAGCTATGAGGGGTATCAGGCAACCTTTACAATGGATATGAACTGTACAACCTCACAACAGACTGGCTCGATAAAATACATATTGAGGGATGAGAACAACCAAGAGGTTAAAACCGATACCTTCACGGTGAATCAGTTGGGAGGACCTTGTTCGGACTGTAGCTGCACGGATTATGAATATAGTGCAAACTGTCCTTCCAATGTGACGGGAATAAGTAATTGCGAGATAACTGGCACTGTAGTTGGATTCGGTGTTAACAGAAGATGCGTAAGCCCGACAACAGGTGAATATGAGCCATATGACAATTACGTCATTGTGTGGGAGCCTGCACAATCTGGAAGTTTCATAAACCTGAATGGATTCAATTATACGGCTAGCACAAACTGCACAACATCACAAAGAAATGAAGATAGAAGATTCACAGCCCACACAAACACAAACCCACAAATCGAAATCACTTCTTGCACAGTGTCGTTTACACAGGATGCAGGACCTTGTAGTACTTGTGGATGCCAGAAGTGGGAATATTCGGCGACAATACAGACAACTGTAGATGATATTCCGAACTGTGGAACAAATGATACGTTGAGTATTTCTAATGTTCAGAAGGTATGTGCAAACCCATCTGGTCAAACACAACCGATAAGCAATTATTATATAGTATGGGGTTCTGGAAGTGGTGATGATTTCATAACTGTTAATGGCTCCGCATACACAGCAACGGAAAATTGCACAGAAGATGCAAGACATGAGACATTAACGGTCAGTGTCTATGAAACTGGAACTGATGAATTGATTGCGTCGTCTTCTGTTACATTCAGCCAAGAAGCTGGAAAATGCAGTACATGTAACTGTACCGATTATGAATATAGTGCAAAGTGTCCTTCCGATGTACCTATTATAGTTGATGTTTGTGGTACAAGTGGTAATGTCCCTCTTGATGTTTATAAGAAGTGCACTTCACCTGCAAGCGATATATGGATTCCAGTCCCAGTTACAGATTGCACGTTGTTATGGGATGACGGGTTCGTCACATTTGATGACCTGAACTATACCGTTCCAGCAAATGCCACGAAAAAGAAAAGAGAAGAAACAAGGACTTTGGTAATAACATTTCCTAACAGAACGCCAGGTTCATGTAGCGTTACATTCACACAGAATAGTGGAATTTGTAACGACTTCTGTGATGATTGCACATATGTCAATCTTAATTTAACTTCAAGTGCAATAACTGTTTCATCTAATTCTGGTGTTAACACTTCTGTGATTGCTTCGACTGATTGCGAAAATGCAGATTTAACTGCAAGCGTAATAGGTGGCGATTCATCATGGATTACTTCAGTCACTATTGATTCTGGTGGAACTATCAGCGTAGGATATGAAGAAAATCAAGACTTGAATCCAAGGAGTGCTACAATCAGAATATCAGTTGATGGCATCGACAATTGTCATGAAGACTTTACGATAACTCAGGATGGAAGACAATGTAATTGTGGAGACCTGCAAATTAAAATAATTTAATAGTTAAAATTTTAAAATGGCAGATTGGACAAAAGATAACGTACCAAGTGGTACAAGTCAAGACTTATTCGTTGTAGCATACTCAGCAAACACTGAGTGTGTTACTTCGAATATTGTTGCTACAAGTAATGTTGAATGGTTGAAAAACATATCCACAGCCAATGGTAAGATAACCATTGGCACTGTTGATGAAAACACAACATCTGCTGAAAGGACTGGAACGATAACAGTTTCCTATGCGTCAGGCACAAAGGATTGCAGCAAAACCATTGATATAATACAAAATGGCGGAACTCAGCCTGTAGTTGAATGCGACTGTAATACTTTGGTAACACCTACAATAAAAAATAATATACCCCAAACTGGATGCGATGTTGGTTTTGCAATATTAAGCTATACATCCACCACTGACTGTGACAACATTTCCTTCGCCGAATTAGATAACAAATTATCACTAACGACAAAGAAAATGGCATCTACTGGAGGTAGGTTCAAATATGATGTTGAGTTGAATCAAGCAGTTGCGCCAAATAGTGGGACTTCTAGCATTGATTATACCATTGTCATGAATGTAAATGGTAGTGCATGCACTGAAAACGTACAAACTATCTATCAAGCTGGTGTTGGATGTGATTGCGGAAGTCTTGACCTATATATACAGTACGACATTCCTCAAGGAGGCGCAGATGTAGGCAATTCATTGCTTATATTCTCTTCAGATACACGATGTGAGCAGACAAACTACAGGTCAAACACTCTGGGTCTTGAAACAGTGATATCAGACATGTCTGGTGGTGGGTATAAATATGATGCAAGATTAACGCGGGCTATATCGCCAAACACAGACCCAGAGCCAAGAAATTTCGAAATATCGGTATATATGGGTGAAACTGAATGCTACACTATTACTTTTGAACAACCAGGTACTGGATGTAGTTGCAGGAATTTAACATTAGTTGAGAGCTTCGACATCGGAGCAGAAGGCGCTGATGCTGGCACTACTTTATTAACCTATTCATCAACAACCAACTGTGTAGATATTTCATTCTCTTCATCCACCCTTGATTTGACGACAAATATAAGGAATGTAGATGGTACAATATATTACGACGCAAAGTTAAATACGGCTGTTCAACCAGTACAAAGCAATATAACGCATGATATATACATGTACTATGATGGTGAGAGCTGTGGTGATGAATATAAAGTGACAATAGAGCAAATCGGAGCCAATTGCACTTGTGATTCAATTGCAGCAAGTCTTGTTTATGTGAATGGTCTTGTTCCTACCGCTGGAAGTAGTGAAATAATGATTCTAAGTGCTGACACGAAGGGATGTGGAACGATAGAAGTGCTTGACTATGAGGGTGAACAAGGCATTTTGGCGGCTTACGATGATGGTAAACTGGCAAGAGTAGAAACTAGTGGTAACAACGTGTATATCTACGCAAAGGCAAATCCATTCCCATCAGGAACAAGCGGATGGCTGTCAGTTGTATTGAATTTCAGACCAATTGTTGGCGATGAACCTTGTCCAGACGATAAAATCATATCGAAGAGAATATATCAGAATGATGGAAGCGCAAGCTGTGAGGATTTTGTTGAAAATTATTGTACGGAAGATTTTGCCACTATCGAGAAATACTCAGCAAGTGGTGGTTCCATTGAAAGCAACTACGAATGCTTTGATAAAGTCCCACGTGAGGAGCTTGGAAGTCCATATTATAAGATAGTTCCAAAATGGACTGATGAACAGAATAGTAAATTCCAATGGAAAGCTGTATATAGTTCATATTCTAGCACTTGTCGCGGATGTATAAGTCCGAAGAAATCGACATTATCTGAATTATGCAGCGGCTTAATGTTCAGTACGTTCGTTTTTGAAAGATATATAGAATACAATGGAGAAATAATCCAGCATTGTGAAGACAAGACTATTAGAGTAACATTTAAGCAAATTGGATGCGATTTTGATAATATAGTTGGTGTTATTGAGGGTGAATCTATCATTAGATTCAATTATGCAAGTGGCGGAACAAAAACACTTCCAATGTTATTCCCAGACTGCTGTGAGTATGACATCACTTTCACGGATTATTCAGATGCATCTGTTTCTGGAATTTTCAGTGCTGTACAAGATGGTGAGAATGTAACAATCACAGCATTGCCAAACCCATCAACAGAAGCGGTTTCAGCAAATTGCCATGTCACGGTCACTGGAGGTTGCGGAGACTGCTATGTCAATCATCCAGTTAGGATTGTCGGAAACAGCCCATGCAATTGTGGTGAACTGATACAAGAGTATTCAGCTGAGACAGAATACAATTCTCATTATTATACAATTGAACTGAGAAACGATTTACAGCAATGTGTTGTCAAAACATGCACGATTACTGGCATATCTTATGATGAGCCGACATATAACAGGCTTGAAATTGACAGTGAACAATCTAGGTTAACTGATACTAGCTATATGTTATATGTTTCAGGCATAAATGTTACTGACAAGAAACAATATGTGAAGTTTAATTTCGTAATGAACAATGGATGTAATGCAGAAATCAAGCTGTTCAGAAAGAAATATGAACCGATGTCTTGTGAAGAATTAAAGACACTGTTTGACAATGATTACCTTAGCTCACATACATCCAAGTCCACAAGTACGGCATCAAAGTCATCAATGACTGATTTGCTTACCGTTCAGCTTCCAAAAGGAACCATGGGCTGCTTCACAATCGATGCTGGCTCTCAACAAGCGATATTTGCATCAACGACATCAACGACAACTGACGACCAAGACAAAACCATATGGAAGTTTAGTGGACAAGTTGATTCGAGCGTATCAACTGGAAGCAAGTTCAGCATTAATATCACAGTAGCCTTTAATATTGGAGGCACGTATAGTGCAACTATTAGTGATTATACAGTAGTGGACTAATAAATAAAAAAGAAAATAAATATATAAAATATGGCAAATTTAGAAAAAACCATACCATCGAGCAGTGCAAACAATCTTGATATTGCGAGATATACGGCGAATACTGAGTGCATAAGAAATGTATCAGCTACAATTGGAGGTGGTATAACCTGGATGAGCGGTGTTTCAACAGATGACAGCAAGATAACCATTGGAACAGTTAGTGCAAATACAAATTCTGAATCAAGAAGTGGAACTGTAATAGTAAGTTATGTTCCTGGACAAGAGGAGAGTGGATGCACCCAGGAAATAATAGTAACACAGCAAGGTTCTTCGTGCAATTGTAATAGTTTGATGCTTGTTAAAGTAATTCCAATACCAAATGAAGGGGCTGCTAGTGACACGGAGATACTTACATATACTTCTAGCACCAACTGTGATGTTTCATTTTCCTGTAGAACATTAGAAGGAGGAATAAGGACCGTTGTAAACGATATACCAGTCGGATATCAGTATCATGCTCTTTTAAATAACAGTATTAGTGGAAATACACAATCTGGAAGTGTTAAACATAACGTAACAATAACAGTAAACGGTAATAATTGTGGAACACAAGAAGTTGAGCAACTTGGCACAAATTGCTCATGCGAATCCATAATCTCAAGGTTTGTTTATACTGACGGCATTCTTGGTCCTAATGGTACTGGTAACGTTAAAAAGATGATAATGTCCGCTGATACCCAAGGATGTGGAGTTGTGGAGCTGATAGATGTAGGAGGCGATGCTAGCGAAATGTTTGTGCCAGACTCCGCAGGTACATTAGCAACATTAGAGCAAGATGGGGATTATGTATATATTTATGCAGATGTGAGTGGTTTTACACGTCAGAGTATCAGTTTTAGAAGCGCGGTTTTGAATTTTAAAATTAGTACGACAAAAGGCGGTACTGTGTCGTGCGAAAATAAATCAATACAAGTTTTCCAGTGTTCTGATGCTAATTTAAATTGTAATAATTTAAATCAGATGTTTTGTACCTCAACATCGCACACTGTAACAACCTATTCAACAAACGGAAGTCGAACTTCACCAGATTATATATGTTTTAATGATGCGCCATGTTCAGCCACAACTGGTGTTGGAGCCTATTATTATGTAGTTCCGAAATTAACAGAAGAACAAAGTAGTCGGTTTGGCTATTACTATGATTATAAACCGTTATATGGTACTACAAACGGTTATATTCAGTTTTACCCTTTAAGTGGCACACTTCAGGACTTGTGTAATAATGAAATAAAAGAAACGTTTGTTCTTGAAACATACATAAGTCACGTGGCAAATAATCGAGATGCGCCAAAAATAGAATCTTGTGAAGATAAAGAAATAGAAGTGACATTTAAGCAAATTTCATGTGAAAATGGAAATGCCATTGGGTATGATGATACTGCTACAAACATATACCCTGGAACTGGTGGGTCTATAGACCATTATATATTAATGCCATGTTGTAACTATAGTGCTGAGATATCAGGTTATACACCAGCTGCTTATACTGGCATATTTAGCACATCAATAAATGATGGGAAATTAACAGTGTCTGCAATTCAAAACCCTTACCAAGAAGAGGTTTCTGCAACAGTTCATGTTAATATTAGTTGTGAAGACGGGGATTGTTACCATGATTTTGGTGTAAAAATCCTTCCGTCAACAAGGAGTTGTGTTTGCAATGATAATATAAGCCTTAGTAACCCAATAAGTGGATATAGTACGTCAGCTATTATTGTTGGTATTGGTCACTTAAATATTTGCACGATTGACAAAGTTAAATTTGTAAGTTCAGGTTCTGTTGAGACTTATCCTCTTCTTAACATTACTGGTTATACGCCAGAATTAGGTATCGGTTATATTAGATTTGATATTGGTGATGCGATGAATCTTGGAGACATAGATGAAAAAGCCGAAGTCATTTTAGAAATAAATGATTGCCCTGTACAAACCATAATCACAAGAGAACATTATACATTTGATTGCAATAATTTTATACCAAATGCTAGTTCTGAGCTAAGTAATGGTTGTAAGATGATAACATCAGATGTAACGGCTGGGGTAGATTCTGATATACTTAAAATTACATTACCGTTAGGGTCTTATGATAGTCAGGACCAAAATTCATGTATTTCTAGTATAACAGTTAAGGCTGAACAAGGAGAACAAATATTTGACAATTATGGCCCTACTGGTCCAGTACAAGAGGCTGATAAGATAGTATGGACATACAAAGTAAATCCAAAATCTCAATACATTGGAACTGAATTCAGCTTAAATATAAAAATGAAACTAAACGATAATACTGAGGTTTCTACAACAACCCAAAAGTATAGAATAGTCCAATAAAAGATAAATAATTAACAAATATGGGTACATGGAGTGTAAGTCCTAATGCGACTATAATACCGAATGAGACTGGTGCGACAATTACTTTCCCAGAGAATCGCTCTTATAGTGACATTAGGTATACGATAACATATGAGAAGGATAATGGTGAATCCTGCTACAAATACCTCACGGTAAAGGCGCAGGATTCGCCATCGACCTATTGTGAGGTGACATCCATCACATCAAATGTTGATTCAGTTACGACAACAGAAACAGATGTTAAGGTTGGATTTGTCTACTATCCATTCTGTCAAGACGAAAGCAAACGTCCTTATTTCTTGTTGAAGAAAGGTTCTCCAAACGGTGAAACGGTTTTAACGGAAAGAGCGTCAACAAGTCAAGGTGGCGTGTTTCAGTTATCAGACATTAACAGTCGAATTGACATAAGTGTGTTTCCTCCTGGCAGATATTACATAGTCCCGCAAGACCAGACAATTAGTTCTTATGGCTCGTTCTATATCATAGATGATTCTGGTGGCGGCGACTATTTTGACCTTGATATTAAATTGTCAAAATATTCAGAAACTAGTGCAACGATTGAGATATGTACGGAAAGTTCCATACATGGGTCTATTGATTGCACAATTGGCGGTTTAACGACAATTACAGTTAGCGGCGATGGGCAGATAACATCTTGCGCAAGTGAAGATTTGGAGAAAACAATTTCAGAACTTAAGGCAGATTTGAGAACAGCTTTTCAAAATGGTACAATAGGCATAAGCCCAATAGTTTACAACGAGGATAAAATCCGTCTCAAGTGGATTGACATTGACAATAGCAGAATGTATTATTGCTATTATGAGGATGAAAACAACAAGAAATGCGAATGGATTGACATTAATTAAAAAAAAAAATGAATGAATTATGGGAACATGGAATATATTGACAGAGGCTGGGGTTCCAGTTGAGGACAGGACAAAGGCTGACATCGATGAAAATGGTCTTGCGACATTTGGCGTGCATTATCGAACCACACGTTATAAGATATTATACACTGACTTTGACAACGGTGAATACACAAAGGATTTCACTGTATATGGAACAGCAACAAACAACGACAATCAGGAACAAAGATAATATAAAATGGGAACTTGGAGTATAACATATACAAATGGTGATATACCACCACAGGAAAAGGCAAGTATAGATGATAATGGAACTGTTAAATTCGGAGAACATACAGAAGATACGGTATACATTATCATATATGACGAAGGGGAATATAAACTCAGACGGAGATTCAAGGTCTCTGCCTGTCCATGCGCTTGTGATTATACACTTGATTTCCCGAATGAACTTGAACCTGACGGCAGTGGATGCAACTGCAACAGCCTTGTATTCGTCAACCAGTCGCAGGTAATAGGCTCTGATACCAGTGAGTTTATTGAGGTTGGAGTCTATTCAGCTAACACATGCGTTGATACCGAATTGATGCTGAGAAAGGAAAACTCCTATGAAAGCAATATAATAGGCGACTATTATCTGGACAATGGGGTCATCATGGCAAAGGTCAACGAGAACAAGAGCACAGATGAAAGAACAACAACCTATGTCCTGTTTTCAACCAACGAGCAATGCATAGCATCCGCAGAACTCAAGCAGAAGGGTGTTGAGTGCCCATGTGATGAGACCCTCATATTCTATGAATGTGAATACAGAGCAGAAAAACCATCGGACGTGACTGGAATCAATGATTGTGGTGCAACTGGAGCCATTAATGGATTTAGCGTGACAAAGATATGTAACGGAAGCGAAGAACCATACACAAGCTATACTATTGCGTGGGATTCTGCACCGTCTGGAAGTTTCATAAGCCTTGATGGATTTAATTATACAGCCAGCACAAACTGCACGACATCATCAAGGAGCGAAGACAGAAGATTTTCAGCATATACTGAAGAAAACACATTGATAGCGGAATACATTGTATCTTTCATACAGAATGAGGGCGCTTGCAGTACTTGTGAATGCCAGGAATACAGATATTCCGCAACAATACAGAACCCAGTAACAATAGGTAATTGCGGAGGCAATAGCACAATATCCATCACAAACGTACAGAAGCAGTGTACGAATCCGTCAAGAGTCCCAGAAACGATAACCAACTATTATATAGTATGGGATTCTGGAACTGGTGATGATTTCATAGCTGTTAATGGCTCCGCATATACGGCAACTGAAAATTGCACTGAATTCCCAAAACAGAGGACATTCACAGTTAAACTTTATGAAACTGGAAGTGATGAATTGATTGCAACATCATCCATTACATTCGACCAAGAAGCTGGTAAATGCAGCACATGTGACTGTACCGATTATGAATATAGTGCAAAGTGTCCTTCCGATGTGACTGGAATAGGCAACTGTTCAACAGCTGGAACCATCAATGGGTTTAGCGTGATGAGAAGATGCACCAGCCCAGCAAGTGAAACCTATACACCAGTTACCGATTATGTGATTGTTTGGGATGATACACAGACTGGCTTTATCTCTGTAAGTAATCTTAGCTATACTGCTGACACAAACTGCACAACATCAGAAAGACGTGAAAATAGAAGATTCACAGCCTATACTGACTCTACAAGGTCAACTACGATAACATCTTGCACCGTGTCGTTTACACAGGTTGCAGGGCCTTGTAGCACTTGTGATTGCCAGAACTGGGAATATTCTGCGACAATACCGACAACTGTAGGAAACATCCAGAACTGCGCGACAAGCGGTACGTTGGGCATTTCACATGTACAGAAGCAATGTACCAGCCCAGCTGGCCAGCCACCACAAGCGATAAGCAACTATTATGTGACATGGGAGCACAAGTCTGGATATAACTTTATAACAGGATACGGAAATACTGGCTATACAGTTTCCGCGAATTGCACAGAAGATGCAAGACAAGAGACGTTAACCGTTAGTGTCTATGAATCTGGAACCGACAAGTTGATTGCATCGTCTTCAGTTACATTCAGCCAGGTTGCAGGAAAGTGCGGTGATTGTGAATGTACAAGATGGGATTACAGGAAATCTGGATGTCCAACAACACAGATAACTGGGATTGATGTTTGTGGTGGAAACGGAACTCTTGGAGAACTTGTTGTTGAAAAAAGGTGCGCCTCACCTGAAAGTGATTGGGTTACAGCCACAATGGGTATAGATTACACATTATCATGGGACGAAGGATTCGTCACATTTGATGGCCTGAACTATACCGTTCCAGCAAATCCCACGAAGCAAGAAAGAAGCGAGACAAGGACTTTGACAATAACATTTGGCAATGGAACAACTGACAGGTCATGTACAGTTGAGTTCAGACAAAATAGTGGCACATGTGAAGATTTATGTAATGAGTGTGATTACATCGACCTCTCATTAAGTGAAACCTCAAAAAGCATACCATCAGAGGCAACTACTGACAGAACTGTTTCAGCGACTAGTGATTGTAGCAATGTGGCGTTAGCCGTAAGTGTCATAAGTGGAGACACATGGCTTTCAGCATCCATAGACAGAAATGGGGTTATTACTGTCACAGCAACTGAAAATGAGGCCTTGCAGCCGAGAACTGGCACAATTAAAGTATATGTTATCGGAATGGAAGATTGTCATAAGACATTAAGTGTAACGCAAAGTGCAAGGTCATGTAATTGTGGAGATTTGCAAATTCAAATAGTATAAATATTTTCTTGAAATGCAGTCAGAAATGGCTGCATTTTTTTATTTTTTTCTTCAAATAAATTGGTTTTTTGATTTTTTTATTATATATTTGCAAAAAAATCAATTTTCAACAATGGAGAATATTGTAGTAAAAGGTGAACCAAAGAAAGTTACAGATATAAGAAATAAGATATTGAAAGAGTTCGATGACCTTGTTTTTATTGAAGATGGTCATAAGTATTTCTTAAATGGAGTTCAATTGCCATCAGTTTCAGAGGTCACTCACAGATTCTGTCAATATCCATTTAACACTGATGAGCAGGCTGAAAGGTATGCGGAAAAGCATGGTGAAACACCAGAATATTGGAAAGACCAATGGAATTTCACGAGTCTGAGAGCCACTGTGGCAGGAAGTTTGATACATGAATATGGAGAAGGTCTTGGCTGGTTAAGAAATGGTCATCCAGAGTTGATGCCAGCGAGTTGTGCGCCAAAGTATGTCAAGGACAAGAACTGGCTGATACCGACAAGACCGAAGGAGGAAGCCATTTTAAAGTTCTATGATGAGTTGAATCCAAATCTTCACTTTGTCCTTGCTGAGACGAAGGTATATACTGGAAAGAACCTTGACAAGACAAATATTAACCAGAATTATTGTGGAACGTTTGACTTGCTGTTTTATTATGAAAACCCAAAGAATGATGATGAAAGCGGTCTGGTTATATTTGATTTCAAGACAAATAAAGAACTTACAAAGGCTTTTAGCAGGGAAAATGGAAAATTCCTTTTACCCCCATTTGAGAACTATTACGAGGAGTCACTTTCATATTATACGATACAGTTAAATTGTTACCAGCTCCCATTGGAAGACATAGGTCTGAAAGTCATAGCGAGAAGAATAATATGGCTAAAGGATGACGGAAATTATGAACTTATACCAATTTCAGATGTAACAGATAGTTTAAGAGAAGTCTTATGAAATTAAAGATAGAAGTTTTTTCACAGTTCCTCTTTGATGAGGACTGCAAGTTCAATGGATTCAATGATACCAATGTTGATGAAAAGAACATCGGATTCATATCAATTATAGGGACAAAGGAATGTCTTGAATATTATCTTGATGAGGCTGACACAAAGCATTTCTTCTCAGATGGACACAAGAATGTGCTGAATCTGGAATTCGATGACACGCCAACTGATATCTTATATCATGGCCATTTATTGAGGACAATTTCAATGGAACAGGCTGAGAAAACCGTTGATTTCATTGAGGGTTGTATTGAAAGGGGAATAAGTTGTTTTAAAATCCACTGTAGGGCTGGTTACAGCAGGTCAAGAGCCACGGCTGAGTTCATATACCGCATGTGCATTGAAAACGGAATAGAAGTTGACTATGACGAAAGGAATGAATATTCATCAATGCTTAATCATACAGTTCTCAGAAAATTGAATAATGCATACTGGAAGAAGCACAAGATGAATGGCTATGAGAACGGAGAAGATTATCCAGAAGAACTAATAAACCAAAAAGCAGAAGAAATAAATGAGTGATAATAAATTTTTAAAAAAAAGATGGGATTTGCCGACAATGGAAAGGAGAATGGAAAATCTGAAGAAGGTTATTCCAGAAATCGAAGTTGAATTTGCCATCACTAAATATAGCTGTATCGCTAAAAACAGGTTGGATGCTCTGTATCTTGCCTATTTTGACCTTAAGGATATGTTCTGTAAGATTGACAGGCGTAATTTTGGTACGGTTAAGCTAATAGAATTTGAACCAATATTTTCCTACACTACAACTAATATCGCAACCAGTTGGATTGAACCACCACATACAACGCAATATATATATTTTGACCCGCTATCGACTTATTATACAGGTCAGATAGATGAAAGTTTTCGTGTGACGGCATCAACTTCAGACGGATTGTATACAAATAATTGGTGATAACACTTGATAATTCCATAAATTATAATCATTTTATTTAAAATAAAGAGAATCATGGGAGAAAAATACGTTTTGAAAAAACCATTTAAGTGCCAGTATGGTACAATACCAGAAGGCAGTGAGATAACCTATTTCAGAGGCCAGTTTCATATTAACGGAGGCGCGGTATCACAGACATGGAATACATTATTCATGAAGATAATAGGGGATGATGAATATGTCGTAAAGAGAAAAATAATCACTAATAAAATTTAAAAAAAAATTAATCACATATATAATATATTATAGTTATGGCAAAGAATAAGTATTATCATCTGTATGGCCAGGCAACGGCATCAGATGGAAGCAAACACATCGTTACGGTGGTTGGTGAGCTTGAACAGAAACGGAAACCGTTCGTGGTCAAAGAAAAGGTTCCAGTTGAATATAAGCCTGGATGCTTTGTTGACGGAGAACTGACTTACACAATTAAGAGACTAAGGAGAAGGCTGACAATCGGTTCGTCAATATGTCACCCACTTGATAAATTCGACGAGGATACTGGAGTCAGAATCGCAAAGAGGAAAATCAAAGAAGGGAGAGACATGGGCATCATTGAAACATCAGATGTCACAATGCTGACAAAAGATGCCATTATGACAGAGCTGTTTACCAAACTGCAACATATAATCCATAATATTGATGAATATATTTCTTAAAAAATCTTAAATTTAACTGGGATTATCAAAAAATCCCAGTTATTTTATGAATATAATATATAGTTTGGCACGGTATTTGCTGTAAGATGTGTGTAGAAAATAATAAAAAAAAAAATAAATAGTATTATGGGAAAAATAGTTGGTATAGACTTGGGAACTTCATGTTCATGTGTTTCCATTTTCGAGGGAGGTCAGCCTACGGTTATTGTTAACAGTGAAGGAAACCGCACGACACCTTCTGTTGTTGGTTTTAGCAATGGTGAGCGTAAGGTTGGTGATGCTGCAAGGAGACAGGCAATAACCAATCCAAAGAACACTGTCTATGCAATTAAGCGTTTCATGGGTATCTCCTATGACAAGGCAAAGGGCGAGGCTGAGCGTGTCACTTATGATGTCGTAAATGAAAATGGGTATCCTCGTGTTGAGATTGAAGGCAGGAAGTATACTCCGCAAGAGATTTCAGCCACAATCTTGCAGAAGATGAAGAAGACAGCTGAGGACTATATTGGCCAGGAGGTAAAGGAAGCTGTCATAACGGTTCCTGCGTATTTTGATGACGACCAGAGAAAGGCGACAATGGAGGCTGGACAGATTGCTGGTCTTGATGTCAAGAGGATTATCAATGAGCCGACTGCCGCTGCTTTGGCATATGGAATTGACAAGTCAGACAAGGACATGAATATCGTTGTATATGACGTTGGCGGTGGCACAAGTGACGTTTCTATTCTTAATTTCGGCGGTGGAGTATTTGAAGTAATTTCAACCAACGGAGATTCACATCTTGGTGGTGAGGACTTCGACCAGGCTATTGTTAACTGGATGGTAAAGGAATTCAAGGATGACGAGGGTATTGACTTGTCAACAGACCCAATGGCAATGCAGCGAATAAAGGAAGCTGCTGAGAAGGCTAAGATTGAGCTGTCAACAGCATCGTCTACGGAAATCAATCTGCCTTATATAACGGCTTCTGACGGCACTCCAAAGCACCTGATGAAGAATCTTACCCGTGCTAAATTTGAGCAGCTCACAGAGCCTTTATACAAGCGTCTGGTTGAACTTTGCAAGAAGGCACTTGAACTGTCAAAGATGGACAAGTCAGATATTGATGAAATCATTCTTGTTGGTGGTTCAACTAGAATACCAAAGGTTGTCGAGGCAGCTAAGTCCGTATTTGGCAAGGAGCCTTCAAAGTCTGTTAATCCAGACGAAGCCGTTTCAATCGGCGCATCAATCCAGGCTGCTGTTCTTGGCGGTGAGAGTGGCGTAGGAGATATTGTGTTGCTTGATGTCACGCCTCTTAATCTTGGCATTGAAACGATGGGTGGCGTGATGACAACGCTCATTGAAGCCAATTCAACCATACCTTGTGAAAAGGAGGAGATTTTCTCAACAGCAATGGACAACCAGACGGAAGTTGCAATCAATCTTCTTCAAGGAAACAGGCCAATGGCTAGCCAGAACAAGTCAATAGGAAAGTTCAACCTTACTGGCATCCTTCCAGCAAGGCGTGGAATCCCTCAGATTGCCGTTAAAATCAATATCAATGCAAACGGCATCATCGAGGTGAGCGCAACCGACAAGGGAACTGGAAAGGCACAGTCAATCAGGGTTGAAGGTTCAAGCAGCTTGTCAAAGGAGGAAATCGAGAGAATGAAGGCAGAGGCTGAGGCAAATGCAGATGCCGACAAGAAGGAAAGGGAGAGAGTTGACAAAATCAACAAGGCTGACAATCTTGCCTTCACACAGGAGAAGATGATTGAAGACCAGAAAGACAACATCCACGAGGATGAGAAAAAGAAGCTTGAAGCACTCGTTGAACAACTCAAGGAATGCGTTAAGAAGAAGGATGCATCCAACGTTGATGACATTGAAAGACAAATCAATGAGGTTTGGCAGACAATCTCACAGAGGGTGTATACAAATTCTTTCTCTCAGAATACGACAACGGAGCAAACTGCTGAACAAAATGCTGATAATAACCAGGAAAATATTAAAGACGTTGATTTTGAAGAAGTTTCTTAATATTTAGCTAGCTAATTAATGTTTGTCTGAGGGAATGATATTGTTCACTCCCTCAGATTTTTCAGTTTTCTTTTATTTTTAATATAAAATTTTTATAAGGAATGAGAAAAGATTATTACAAAATTCTTGGCATAAACAAGGATGCTTCACAGGATGATATAAAGCGTGCTTACAGGAAATTGGCAATTAAATATCATCCAGATAAGAACCCTGGTGACAAGAAGGCTGAGGAACGATTCAAGGAAGCTGCTGAAGCATATGAGGTTCTTAGTGATGAGAACAAGAGAAAGGAATATGACAACCCACATTCAACGTTCAGCTTCACTGGAGACTTCGCAAACATGAGCTTTGAGGACATCATGTCCCGTTTCAACCCATTTGAGGACTTTGACTTCATGTCTGAAAGAAGGCATCAGGAGGTTAAGGGAGGTAGTCTCAGAATCAAGGTTAGGCTTACATTGGAGGAACTGTTCAACGGTGTGAGCAAGGAGTTCAAAATCAAGAAATACGAGAAGTGTTCAAAGTGCAATGGAACTGGCCTGACAAATGAAAGCAAGAAGGTTACATGTCGAACATGTGGCGGAAGCGGAATGATACAGGACAACAACTCTTTCAACGGTGGATTCATGAGCATAAGACGACAATGCCCAACCTGTGGCGGAAAGGGAACAATCATTGAAAACCCATGTTCAGAATGCTCTGGTCATGGAATTGTCCTAAAGGATTCCAAAGTGAGAGTTGATATTGCCCGTGGGGTGCTTCCTGGGATGGAGCTTGTATATGGTGGCCTTGGCAGTGCACCTCCTCATGGAAACGGTGTCAATGGGGACTTGATTGTGGTTATTGACGAGGTTCCGCACGATAAGTTTGAGAGAATGGGGACCAACCTGTTCTTTGAGATAAAGATTCCAGTAATTGATGCAATCCTTGGCTGTGACATCACTGTCGAGACAATAGATGGAAAGAAGGTATCAACAAAGGTAGTAGGTGGAACAACTGATGGCACAAATCTCAGGTTCAGAGGCTGTGGTCTTTACAATCCAGGCAGAAACACAAGGGGTGACATGATAGGTGTGGTCAGGATTGAAATGCCAGAAGCCATCAATGATGAAGAGAAGGAACTTCTTGATAAGTTAAAGGAATGTGAACATTTCAAGAGAAAATGATTAATATAATTAAGGATGTGGATTTATTCGACCACATGATGGAGTATGATGCCGTGTTGGTTGGTACAAACACATATTGTACCATGTCAAACGGCATCCAGTTGAAGGTTATGCTGAATTATCCGTATGCCTTTGAGAAAAACATGCAGACCAAATATGGAGACCCAGAGAAACTTGGGACTATACTTGAGTGCAAGTCAGATGGGGAACCAACCATTTGCCTGTGTTTCATAACTGACAGTTACAATTTCAGACCAGACCTCAGTAATAAATTTTTATCCTATGAATCTCTTGAAAAATGTCTTAAATTGGTCAATCTTTTATATAAGGAAAAGAAAGTTGCGTGCACACTCCTTGGAGCCAGCAGGTTTGATGGAAACGGTGACAGGGAAAGAATAATGGATATATTCAACAATACCATTACAGACGTTGACCTTACCATCTATGACTACTATCAGAAATCAAGGGCTGAGGAAATGAAGGCAGTTCATGATAAAGAACTTAAGATGAAGAAAGTTGACAGGGGGGCATATTATAAAATGGTCAACGAGAGGAAAAAGGAAGCACAGAAGAGATTTGAGAGGAACGGACATAGGCGATATTAATAAACTATTACATAAAAAAAAAAAGAAGAAATATATGATTGTTCATTTGAATTTGACGGAAGACCACTTGAAGCTGGTCAGGTTTTTAAACATTGAGGACAACGATGATACGTTGGACATAAATAAAAGGGTCATGCTTACATTGCAGACACACATATTGGATGATGTTGCGACAATACTTGGGTACAGGGATAAGGCAATAAAAGGTACTGAGGAAGACCCAGATGGCTCTGCATATCCAGATGACGTTGAAAAGTATCTGCTGGATACATATCATTATGTGTCCGACAATCTTTACTATATTGAGACGTTGCTACACCAAAAATGCATGGATGGCATTGTTCCAGGGCATTATAAGGCGAAGGATAGCGATTTAATTTGGGAACTTTGTCGCTAAAAAATGCGACTCTTTTTAACCCATAATAATATTTTAATGAATTTGTTAAAAAAATTAAAAAAATAATTAAAATATTTGTTTATTTCAAAAAAAGTTCGTATATTTGCACCGAATTTTATATAAAAATTATCAATCATATTAAATGGGTAAACCTAAGACACTAAAAGATTTTGATTCTGCATTCAGAGTCAACGAAGAGATTAGAATCAAGGGAAATGTGAGAATTGTAGGCGATGGAATTGAAAGCGTCGTTGTACCAATCTCAGAGGCAAGACAGATTGCAAATGAAATGGGGCTTGACCTTGTTGAAATTCAGGGAAAGCTTGAAACACCTGTTCTGAGGATTTGCAATTACGAGAAAATGATTTATGAACTCAAGAAGAACGCGAAGAAGAATCGCCAGAACGCCAAACCGATGAAGGAGATTCAGCTCAGTGTTAACATTGCGAAGCATGACATGGAAACCAAAGCCAACAGTGCGAGGAAGTTCATTGAAGATGGAAGCAAGGTAAGGGTTGTGCTGAAAATGAAGGGTCGTGAACTTACCAGAAGGGAAGAGAACAAAAAGTCAATTCTTGAATTCATTGTAATGATGGAAGACATCGCGGTTCCAGAACATGCACCGCGTGATGAAGGAAACAAGACCTCTGTGATTTTAAAAAAGAAAAGCAACTTAAAACAATAAATAATAACCATGTCGTTAGCGATTAATTTAAAGACAGATACTGGCATACTTGAACGCACTGAAAATGTTACAAGATATTTTGATGACGTGAAGAGATATCCGATATTGACGAAGGAAGAAGAAATTAAATGGTTCAAGCTGCTAAGGGATGGAACGGAGAGTGAGAAGAAGAAAGCAAGGGATTATATATGGCTGTGCAATCAGAGACTTGTTATTGCATCCGCAAAGAAATGGGCAACCGCTGAGAATCTTTCCGATTATATCAATGAGGCCAATATTGGCCTTGCAGATGCAATTGACAGGTTTGATGTCTCCAAAGATGTTAAGTTCTGCACCTATGCTGTATGGTTCATCAAACGAGCAATAAACCGATATAACAATGAAATTGCCCCAATGGTACATAAGACAAACCATTCAAAGACATATCATGTTATTTCAAAGGCAACCAATGAATTCGTGCAGGATAATGAGAGGAATCCAACAACTGAGGAACTAAAGGAACTTATAAATAAGAACTATAACAAGAACCTCAAAGATAAAAATGACCTACTTGATGTCCAGATTTCAAGGATGGATGAACTTGCCGCAAAGAAGGATTCAAGGGAAACCGTATCTGACGTTATTCTTGATTATAACAGAATCAGCTCTTCAACAAACAAATATAATGAAGAGGAAAACGATGAATATAACAAGAGCCTTGTCAATTCACTTCTAAGATGCCTGAAACCACGAGAACAAAAACTCATTAAGATGCGATTTGGCATGACGAAGTATAATGGGATGAAACGCGAACTTGAGGTTTCTGAAATTGCCAATGAACTTTCACTTACAACTGAACGGGTTAGACAGATGGAGGACACCATCATCAAGAAACTTAAAAAGGCTTATGGCGATAATATAAGCAAGTTGCTATAAATAATTGTGAAAAAAAAAAATGAGCAGAACTTAATTGGTCTGCTCATTTTGCTTATTTATTGTTCAACTTTCGTCCAGTTATATTTTCCTAAGTAATAGTTTCCTGTTCCCATCCATACGTTATATCCCGTATTACCTTTTGGTACATATAGTGTACCATCAGAGCTTATGTTATTGAATGTTTGCGCTAGTACAGTCGGGGCTGTCTTTCGGAAAGATGTTATTCTTTCAAGGCTGCTACAGTTGTTGAAGACAAGAGAACCAATTGATATAATACCTCCGCCTAATTTAACATGAGTTAAATTTGTACATCCTCCAAATGCATAATTGCTAATATCTTTTACTGTTTATTTGTTGTTTATAAATGATTAGTTCTTAAGTGCAACTTGTCCAGTTGAAATCATACCTCTCAGCTTTTCGGCAACTGGCTCCGTCATTGGCCTTTCACCATTAAGAATCTTTCTTAGCTGAGACTGCGCACCTTCATCCGTGTGACCTGGGAACACTTCCCTTGCCACAGCTGCAATATCGGTCTTCTCCTGGTCAATGGCATCCGCAATCTTATTGTAATCGGCAAGGTCAACCTTCTTGTGCATCCTCTGGTATTCCCCGTAGTCATAATCCTTGGTTCCACCAACAACCTTCTTCTTTCTTATATCTGGCTTTTCATCTTTTTTATCCTTATCCTTTTCCTTACCCTTATACTTCTTCTTCTTATTCTTGTTCTTTTTCTTCAACTTGGAAAGTGTCTTTATAATCATCTGCCCAATATCATCTGATACATTCTCGTTTATGACGATTGACATTTCTTCGTTTATAATCCTATCTAATTTGTTGTACATGACTGTTTTTTTGTTAAAAAATATTATATATACCAATAAATATCAATATTATTAGAAAAAAAACCTTGAATAATTTGGTTATTAAAAAAAAAGGTAGTATATTTGCACTATAAAAAAACAAACAAAAAAAAAGAGAGAGACTATGAACAAGTTTATCGAAGCAGTCGGCTTTAAGCCCACAACATTGACAGAGAATGGTGCAGTAACACTTGTTACCACTGGTTCAGAGATTGTTGACCAGTTTGGAAAGGCTGGCAATTATAGAGGCAGAGATTTGAAAGAGGTTTTTGCTGACCAATCAAAAATATGGTTTGAGAACCCAGTGGCAGCATTGCGTTTCCCATTCTATCTGCGTATGGTTACACGCAAGGTGAAGGTGAACAGCCACAATGAGACCAGCAAGGTTCAGACTGGACAAGGCGCACGCGACGAGTCGTTCAAGCGTCTTCTCTGGATTGCAAAGAATCATCCAGAGGAGTTTAAAGCCAATATCTGGGCATTGCCTATTGTTGGCTCCTGGAAGGACGTGTGGACTCTCATGTTCTACGACATCCAGGAAAATACAAATGCCATTGACCATGAGCTGATGTTTGACCTTATTTCAGAGGGTCTTATGAGCAAGACACATGTCGACCTCATTAAGAAGTTCATGCCTCGCATTAAGAGTTCAAGCAAGTGCACAACGCCTTGGACGAAGATTACCAACAAACTGGCAAAGGAGTTTGCAAAGTACCAGAACATTTCATACCAGGAGTATAATAAACTCAAGTCAACTGGAACTGCACACACATTCCAGAAGCTTATCTGCTCCCGTCAGTATGACAAGCTGAATTGGAACCTTATTCCAGGTCGTGCGCTCAACCTGCTCGTCACTGGCAAGTTCCTTTCCAATCACAATCTGACTGAGGAATACACCAATTGGATTGTAGGAAAGCCCGTTGCAAAATTCACTGGCTACGTATTTGAACTTGCCAAGAAAGCCAAGAAGTATGGCATTAGCGCATATTCACACGGAAGAGGTCTTAATAAGATTCCCTTTGAGGTGAAGCATACCATCGACGCTCAGTTCAAGGGCCTTGTTGAAAAGGCAAGACAGGACGGCAAGATTACCGATAATGTTCTTGTTGCCCTTGACACAAGCGGCTCAATGCAAAGAGAAGTATCTGGCTTGAAGGGAACCACATGCGAGGATATTGCAAGCTCACTTGCTGTCTTCTTCGCCGAACTGAACACTGGAGCTTTCCATAATAAGATTATGATGTTCGACTATACATCATATCCCTATGATATGACTGGAGACTCATTCTGCGAAAGGATTGGCAACCTTCCATCAGTTCCATGCGGTGGCACCAACTTCCAATCAGTCGTTGAAGAACTGGTTAAGATTAGGGTAGAGCATCCAGAGATTCCATTGGAAGAGTACCCCAAGACCATACTTGTGGTAAGTGATATGAACTTCGATTCTGTTAATTATAATATATTCGGAGTTGAAAGGTCTGAGCCAACAAACTATGAGTACTCAGTCAAGACATTGAAAAAGGCCTTCCCAGAGGAGTTTGTGGACAGCATGAAGTTCATTTGGTGGGATTGCGCGTCAAGGTACGGCAACACACAGTATGAGACGACAGCACAGACTGAGGGGTCTTATTTCTTCTCTGGATTTGATGGCTCTGTCATCAACATGCTTCTTGGGCAAGACATGGTTGAAGACGAAAATACTGGAGAGACACGTCGTCCTACTGCTGAGGAAATCGTGAGCAAGGCTCTGTCACAGGAAATTCTGTCTTACGTCAACCTAACGTGAAACACGTGTTCTCAATAGGCAATAAACCAGAGTTGGTTGCAATGCTACGCATCCGACTCTGGTTCTTTAATTTAATTTGAACCCATGTATTTTAGGAAAAGAAGAAAAAAGAATAAAAGACAGAAATTGGCACAAGTTACAGAGGAAAGGAAAGCCAAGATTGTAAATGCCATATTAAAGCAGAAGAGGTTGATGATTCGTGTCGTATAGAATGATAAGGTAACTTGAATGACAAAAAAATGCTGAAAATTTTTGTCATTTCAAAAAAAAGGTCGTACATTTGCATCAGAATTAAATAAACCGTTAAAACAATAAAAGTCATGAACGAAATTGAAAGAAGAATCTATGTGGATGATGAATTGCTCAAAAACGAGTATTCTTATCTATTTGGGGAAAAGAAAGACGAAATTGTGAACTTTGTCTATTCCAATATCAAGACTGGAAAGGAAAGTGAACATAAGCACTGGAATTATGCTGAAGCCTTGAATCTTGCAAGAGCCAGAGCAAGGGATGGTAGGTATAAGAATTTTGAATTTTTGATTTTTAGCACATAAAAAAAATATATAATATGTACAAAATTGAAAGAGAAGGTTGTTTGAATGCCATCATCATGTTCTTGTTTATGATGGTATTATCAATTGGAATCTTGTTCCTGTTTACCTATTTTGCAATGTTGCTGTGGAACGGCATTGTTGTTGACCTGTTTGATTTGCCAGTTATAACCTACTGGAAAATGCTTGGCCTGATGTTTTTAATAAAGTTATTGACCTGGAACGGCGTTAATTATAGGCAGTATGAAAAAGATGATGGACATACAAAAAATAAAAGATAGAATTCAAAAGGAAAAAGAGGAACGTTATAATGACATATTAGAATATTGGAAGAACAGAAACCCCTTCAAGAATGAAGACGATATGCCTTCTGTTCCGATTGTCATTAAAGAAGATTATGACAACATCATTATTCCGAATATTATTCGTTGTGGCGGTATTCCAAAGGAAGAACTGATTGTTGGTGAAACCTATATTGGCAATTGCAGAAACGCAAGCGAAGCAGTTTGGAATGGCGAAAAATTTACTTATATGAGAACTAAATTCGGAGCCACATATTCAGAAAATATAAATCATTTTCAAGATGATGATGGATATGATGTCTTTGTGCCAATTAAAATGAAAAACAAATGATGGAAGCTGGAATTGAATTCAATGTGCATAAGAACTTTGACCAATTCGTTAAATTCAATGGTCTGGAATATGACTATTCTGTGGCCTTGAAGGAATTGAACAAACTAGTCAAGGAATTGGTTGACAATAATAAGTTGTCGTTCACCTATAAGAAGAAACCAGTTAAGATATTGCTCCCTATTGACGAGCTTGATTGTGGAAATATCTTTGACAAGGATTCTTATTATGGATATTGCTGGGAAGGTGTTGCCATCTTTTGCGAAATTCCAGACGATGAGGACAACTTCGACAGTGAAAAGTTGAAAGTGAAGAAAATACCTGATTATTTTGAGCCTGAAAGGGTGATTTGGTAGAAAAACATGAAAAAAACAACTTTTTTGAAAAAAAATTGCTGAATAATTTGGCTATTTAAAAAAAAGGTAGTATATTTGCACTAGAATTTAAATAAGTGATAAAAAACTTTTAAAATTATGGTAATAAAAATATTTTTTAAGGGTACTACAGAAGGGTTTTTGAAACCTCTGAATCCAGAAGTCAACGGTTTAATAAACAAGTGGCTTGGTGAAGGAAACAACTATCATGGAACTTTTTCACGGTATTGTGTTTCATCAATGCAGGGCGGTAAGATGGATTCAAATGGTGTATTACGTTTCGAAGATGGCGGTTACATCAACGTATCATCTGATGACAGTGAATTCATTGGTCAACTAATGCAAGGAATATTGACAATCCCAGAGGTAAGTGTAAGCTCAATGAAGTTTGATTCAATGGACGTGTATGACTTTAAGGTCAACAATGGATATGACATCATAAGAACCATCAGTCCGATTCTCCTGTCAAACAAGGATGGTGTTATCACCGTTAAGGATGATTCATTCATTGAGACATTATTGGACAAGTCAAAGAAAAAGCTCATCAAAGCTGGTTTGGATGAAAAGAAGGTTAACACCTTGACATTTGAGCTTTTCCATCCAGAGAATGCCAAAACAAAGATGGTTGAGATTAAGAGCCAGAAGAATATCGGTTCAATGGTCATGTTAATCGTCAGGGGAGATAAGGAAGTAAGGAGAACCCTTTATGAACTTGGTCTTGGAAAAAGCACTGGGTTTGGTTTTGGAGCAATTGAGATAAGATAAAAATATAGTTAAATATTTTTTTGTAAAATAATCAATTTAATTTTTATACAAGTATGAAGAGTGTTATTTTTAAAGTTGACCTTAAGGGTCGTGGTGTTGTAAATTACGATGAAGTGCATAATCAGAAGTGGCTTAACCTCAAGGATTGGCCTTACCCAGTTGATTCTCAAGGGAAGAAGACCGACAATGTGAAGGTTGCCAAGAAGGAATTCATCGAAACCGATGAAGTAAATGAGAAGGGCGAGAAGGTTTATGCATACAAGGTTAGGATTTCTTCAAACTGTCTCCGAAATGCCATCTTCAAGAATGAGATTGACGTGATGAACGCATCCATTCAGGAGAATGACTATGTGTGTGCAACGTATCTGCTGTCACCCACTGGACTTCTCCGTGGCATCGTCCTCACTAACGATGAAGGTGTTGGAATCAGAAGCGCATCACCTCTTACCATTGTTGATGCCATCCAGACCAATGATGCAAAGTCTTTCTTTGAGGTTAATACGACCACTGGAGACCGCTCTGACACGTCCCTCTTCTACACTGAGAACGTTGGTGACATCACCTATTCCACCTACGGTACAATCAACCTTAAGAACTTGATGTTCGTTTGCGCTGACCCCGTTTTTGACAGAATGCAAATCAAGGAGGGTTGGATTACCAACGGACTTGCTGCTCAGATTCTCAAGTCTTTCTATGGAGACCTTGCAAACCCAAAGGCTGACTACTTCACTGCAAGTGCAAAGAGCCTTACTGGAAACCTTGCTGAGTATGGTCTTCTGCTTAATGACGAACTCGTTGACCATTTGGTCAAGAAGCAGCTTGAAATGATTCTCAACATGACAATCAGCCGTTCCAAGGCTTTCGCAAAGACCAGTTCTCTTAAGATTAAGATTGTTAACGACCCACTTGTTGACACTCTCGATAGTGAGGATGGCTGGATTGAAATCAAGAGTGTTGATGATATCAACAAGCTCACCTTCACCCCAGACGAGTTCTATCATGAGTCAACTTTCGAGGAGATTGAGGAAATCAAGCGAATCAGAGATGCTTATGACAATAAGGCGAAGGAGCGCAAGGGCAAGAAGGAAGATAAGAAAAAAGCCAAATCCAAGAAGAAGGAAGAGGCTGAATCTACAGAAGAAGCAGAATAACCAATTAAAAATCCACGTAACATGAAATACCTAGATTTGGAATTCAGAAACGCCGCATTGATTATCCCAAATAAGAGAAATAAACCAAACGGAGGCTTTAAACACTTCATCAATGGTCAGGGATGGGTAAAATATGACGGATTGGGCGTGGATTTGGAACATCCTGTTGGCGTGAATCAACTGGCAAATATGCTGCACGTAATGTGCGGCATACCGCCAGTCGCGTCAAAGAGGGAAACCATTTTCACAAGAAATGAAGAGATTTTCAACATTGCAAAGAACTCATATATCAAATATTATGACAAGTGCGATGTTGAACCAGAGAAAAAGGCTGAAACGTTCCAGAGCGCAAAAGCTGCATTTAACTCAAACAGCAACATTTCAATTGTCTTGAATGGAAAGAAATACTTGGGTTATTTTTCTTGGATGTATCTTAGAAAACTATTTTTTGAGAAGAAAAATAAGGCAAAGTATGAGGAGCTTATCGGCTTCTTCAATAATATCCTTAATTCAGAAGACATTACGAAAGAATATACCTTCAATGAATTCATCACCAAGTTCCACGAACATCTGGAAGATGAAGAAGTGAAAGAGTTTCGTGCCTATGTCGAGAATGACACTAAGGGTCTTAAGAAGATTCTTAAGAATCCTTGGATAAGCTTACTGTTCTATGGAAAACCAGCATCTGGAAGTAACACTACGAACTTCTCAGACACTCCAATTTTGAATGTAAGAGGAATCGGTTTCAAGAAGGCAAGGTTCTGTGGCTCAATCCTGGTTCCAATCCCAGAGGAAAAAGAATACCTCATCGATTGCATCAGGGAATACGGAGTGCTCCCAACCATCTTGGACGATGGACTTGTCATTATCAAAGGATTGAAAAACTACGTGTCAGAGGCAAGATTGAACGAGTATAAACCCGTTTTTTCTGAGGAAAATGAGCCGCAAAACACTAAGAGTGAGGACATTATGTAACATCTCCTGTTTTATAATAGTATTCTTATGGGAATCACAACGAACATGCTGTTATAACATCCATCTACCACCTGTTTTATAATAGTATTCTTATGGGAATCACAACATCCTACGTTCCCATTCATTGAGGATTCTCCTGTTTTATAATAGTATTCTTATGGGAATCACAACTGATAATTCACTTGTTTTTCAGTTTTCATCCTGTTTTATAATAGTATTCTTATGGGAATCACAACTATTCATGGTGCTTATTATTGGAGGTTATTCCTGTTTTATAATAGTATTCTTATGGGAATCACAACCGTAAGCTCATAATACTCTTTCAGTTTTACCTGTTTTATAATAGTATTCTTATGGGAATCACAACCCGTTGCAAGCACCTCGAAAGCATTACGCCCTGTTTTATAATAGTATTCTTATGGGAATCACAACTCTATGCGTGAGACATTGCAAGCATAAAGTCCTGTTTTATAATAGTGTTCTTAGGGAAATCACAACAAATCGTCAATAAAGATGGATGCGTTTTTCCTGTTTTATAATAGTATTCTTATGGGAAATCACAACGATTGGGTCATCCATAGTTGGGTAGTCCACCCTGTTTTATAATAGTATTCTTAGTGAAATCGCAACCGCCTCTTGTTCTTGATGTAGTCTGTAAACCTGTTTTATAATAGTATTCTTAGGGAAATCGCAACAATGGCTTTCTTGGCTTCATAGCCGTTATCCTGTTTTATAATAGTATTCTTATGGGAAATCAAAATTAAGGGTACTAAAGACCGTTGATTTATCATTTTTTTAATAGTATTCTTAGGGAAATCACAACACCTCTTTCTTTTCAACATGTTTTGATTCACTTGTTTTATAATAGTATTCTTAGTGAAATCGCAACTCTGGCAATTGTGCTCCGCAAGAAGAACATTCTGTTTTATAATAGTATTCTTATGGGAATCACAACTCTGTATGGGCAGCACCCTAATACATACCTCCTGTTTTATAATAGTATTCTTTAAGGTAATTTTTATCAAAAAAAACTTCAATTTTTCTTTGATATTTCAAATATTTGTCGTACATTTGCACCAGATAATAAAAATAATTGAAAAAAAATGATTAAAAATTTATTAGCTAAGAGCAAAGAGAATGGCAGCATATCATTGATTGACCATTCCATTGCAGTTACCAATTTCATTGATTTTATCTTTAAAAGAATAATCAACCAGGATGCAAAGTGGAGTGACGAATACGGTTATTCCATGAAAGACTTATATGATGATGCCATAAGTGCTGGTGCGTTCCATGATATTGGAAAGTGTACCAAGTCAATCCAGGACTATCTTTCAAAGCCAATAACCAAGGGATATTATCAGCCATCGGAAGACCTTGAACCAATTCACGGGAAGCAAAAGTCAACCACTCATAATGTATATGGGTGGGCATATTTGAATGGTTTCACCAATGCCAAACCATGGGTAAAGTCAAGCACATTGTTCCATCATGTTGTTTACGACTACATAACCGAAAAAACAACCAAGAACATTGTTGGTGAAATGCTGAATGACATTGACACCTTTAACATGTTCTTTGATTATATGTCTGGGTATATCAAGGAGAAGTTCAATGTGTCTTGTATTGAAAGACGTGAATATAACAGAGACAATGAGTCTTTTGCCATCAAATCGGTTCCATTGTATTATGAAATGGATGCAAACATGGCATATGAAGACCTTGATGAATCAACAAAATATTTCCTTACAAGGGCGATTCTCATATATGCTGACAGGGCTGTGTCACATTTCCGCAGCGACATTGACAGCTTTATTAACTATGATGAATCATTCATGGATGATGTTCTGTCTTCATCCATCGAGAATGAGAATTTCCCAATCGACAACATCAATGACCTGACACACATATATACCAATAAGGAGAGACTGGAGTCACAGAATGAGTTGTTGTCAGAAATCAACAACCATAAGAATGTAATTGTAGGCGCAAGTGCTGGTTATGGAAAGACCCTTATTGGAATCAGATGGATTCTCAAACACAAGCAGAAGGTTCTTTGGGTGGTTCCACGAAATGTTATTGCAAGTGGAACATATCATTCTGTCGTTGATGAATGCAATAAAATGGGGATTGGCGACAAGATAAGCGTTGCATTGTTGCTTCATGGCGATTATATCCATGGAAATGAATCATCTGACATTATTGTCACGAACATTGACAATTTCCTTGGCAATATGACACAGAATGCGCTTGCCCATAACCTTATTAAGGTGTTCGGTGCAAATGTGATATTTGATGAATTCCATGAATTCTTCTGCAATGAGCCATTATTTGCTGCCTTTATAAGTGTTGTCTATGCAAGGACATCATATACCAACACAAGGACATTAATGCTTTCAGCAACGCCATACATGTTCCAGAAAGTATTCTGGAGGAAGGAAGATGTTGTATATGTTGAACCAAAGAACCAGTTCAATGAAAACATGAAGGTTAATATTCATGTGCAGCAGCACAATAATCTTGATGACTTCGACATCCCGTCAAAGGATACGTTTGTCGTTGCAAACACTGTCAAGCAAGCGCAGAAGCTATATGGCATCAATCATGACATTCCAGAAAAGAATCTCATTCATTCCAAGTTCACAGATGATGACAGGTCAAATATTGAGAAAGTCATCTATGAAAAGCATGACAAACATTCTGATGTTTCAAAGAGGAACACCGTCATTGGAACAAATATCATAGGTGTTGGTCTGGATGTTTCAGCAAAGAACATCATGGATTTTGTCATATCCCCAGAGAACACAATCCAGAGAGGTTGTGGAAGAGGAGGAAGGTTTGCGGAGGATGAATATGACAACCAGATTGACTATACCATTTGTGTTCTGGAAAATGACAGCTCAGTTGCCAGGTTGACAACCGAAATGTATGACAAGGGGCTTAATGAAAAGTGGTCTGACCTGATAAAGAGTTATGATGGCAAGTCTCTTACAAAGAAGGAGTTATATCAACTATACCATCAGTTCTATGAGGACAACAAGGATGATGTGGTTGAAATGTGGAAAAGGAAGTTCAATAACAGTTCATCAAAGTTATGCAAGATGGTTCCTTATTCGACTTACAGGAAAAAGCAAGACAAGAGCAAGAAGCTTGGTACGAATCTTGGATACAGGGGATTGGGAAAGAACATCTTTGTCGTTGCAAAGCTTAAGGATGGTGCTGAAAACGATTATTCAGAGCCGCTTACCTTTGACAGGGACATGATTAACAAAGATGAGATAACAAACACATATGCTGTAAAGAAACGCAGAAAATATTATGAAGAGTTAATTGATAACTTCAAATATATGTATAAAGACAAGGTGTTTGAAAAGGATGACTGCTACAGACTCGCAATTAACTATGACACACCAATGCTTCTGTGCTATTACACATATGACCCAGAATATGGATTGAAGGAAATCGGTATTTAAATAGGGATTATTAGATAACAAAAGGGATAACCTTAAATGTGGCTATCCCTTTTATTTCATATATCTATATTTATTACTTTTTTTATTATTCACATACGGATAAACAACATTTTTAACAAATTCTCTGAATGTCATCTTGCTCTTCTTATATTCCTTCGCAAATATAAGTTTCTCAGATACATTAAGTTTGTTAAACAATTTCCATTGTGTAACAGCGCCTTTATTACAATATTCATACTCATCCTCATTATTCACAGCCTCCAGTTCAAATGCTATGAACTTGTATGTCATCTTGAATCCGCGAATGATAAGTGGTAGGTTGCACAACCATTGCATAACATACTTAAAATAGAACCAGAACCATGAGTCCATTGTACCTTCAGCCTGTCTTACATGGATGGTCTCATGGCATTTAAGAACACTGTCAATCTCATCATTCAGATTGATATCGTAAATGTCTTTTTCCTTTTTGCAATAAACAATCCCCTTCCATGTTAATGCCCTGAATCCTGGCAATAGGAATACGGCTTTTTTTGCCCTAATCGATTTAATTTTGCTTGGTTTCATATTTTTTTCTTATAAATATTTTGGTTTTTAAAAAATTGTCTATATATTTGCACCAGATTTAGAAAATTGGTTATGTCAAAGGATGAAATAATGGAAGCCCTTGAGGGCAATGAAATCGCATATAGGAAGATAGGTTCTGAGGAAATATCGAATATAATGGCATATGTACCCATATTGCTTAAAATCGATGAAAAGACACAGGACTATTTCTACCAGATAGACATTGAAGACCTTATGGAATCTGACATGCCAACAGATGACCTTGCTGACTTAAAAGAGGAAGGTTGGTCACTTGACGATAGCGAGAGATTTTTAATTTTATATATAAACATTTAATTTTAATTATTGCCGATGTTAAAGTGTTTTTTCGAGGGTAGACTTGGTGCTGATGCCGAGCTGAAAACCTCACGGAGTGGAAATCAGTTCTACACAATGAGAGTTGCAACTGATGATTTTAGAGACGGAGAGAACTCAACAGTTTGGGTTAGGGTTGTCGTATCAGCCGACAGGGTTGGTAAGATGACATTCAAAAAGGGTAGCCATGTGCTTGTAACTGGAACCCTCAAGGCTTCGACATACCAGACAAGGACTGGCGAGAGTGCAGTGTCGCTTGATGTGAATGCTGACAGCATTCATTATGTGAAGAGTTCTTCAAACCCGCAGAGTGCAGAGGAAGCAGCAGCCAATGCGGACACTGGAAAGCTGGAGAAGAAAGAGGAACCAGCTAAGGCTAAGCCAGCTAAGGCTGAACCAGTTAAGGTTGCCGCTGCAACAACCACAACCGCAGATGATGACCTTCCGTTCTAAGCAAACATGTGAAACCAGCCACAGCACAAAAAAATGGTGGCGGTTTCACATTTAAATCTCAAATGAAATAAAAGAAAAAGATGAAATTCGTAAACGAACCAGATGAAATCGATGGTTTTCGCGTTGTGCAAGACTATGAGGAAATAGCGGAAGCACTGAAGAACGGTGATACAATATATCATTGGGAAATGGGCGATTCAATGAAGCCATTGATTAACAACATGGAATATTGCAAGGTAAGACCATTGATTGACGGTGAGGAAGTAAAGGAAGGTGATGCCGTATTCTGCAAGGTTAGTTGTGAAGATAAGAAGGAGCATTATATGGTTCATATGGTATTGCAGAAATCAAATGCTGGACACGATTCAAAGACATGGTACAAGATTGGAAGCACATCCACGATGGTATTCGGATGGACAAATGAGATTCTTGGTCTGGCATATGGAACTAATATATATCAGGAAATGACGGATGAAATCATAAATGGTTGGCTTTCCATGTAATATTCGCCATAACTTTTTTGAAGAATTGTATATTTATTTTGAAATGTCTGAAAAAAAGTTCTTTGAAAATTTGGTTTTTACGAAAAATTAGTATATATTTGCACAACGAAACAATAAAAAAATAAAGGGAGCATACAGCAACTAAATCCAATATTAATCATAAGTTAAAAGGTCTTTAAAAAAAAAAGTTAAGCTCCCTTTTTGATTGTGGAAAAAAAAAATATGTACATAAGGAATTCAACAGCAAGTCAACACATGAAGTTTAATCAAGTGGTTAAGATGCAAGGCTGATAACTTTGAAACCCAGGTTCGAGTCCTGGAACTCCAGAATTTAAACGGATTCCTGTTAAATATGTCATATGATGTAGATATAAAAAGAAAAAAAAAAAATAAGGAAACTAACAGCAAGATTGAAATTGGCTTGCAACCCGTAGGTTAATGGTTCGAATCCATTTTTCGGGGGATTCCCGATATAGCTCAATGGCTAGAGCAACGTATTAAAAATGTTTCCTGTCCTTTTTATCTAGGTGTAGTTCAGTCGGTTAGAATTTCTGGTTTGGGACCAGAGGGTCGGGGGTCCAAGTCCCTCCACCTAGACGATTTGATTCAAAACAATAAAATTGCAGTTTGGCCAATTATTTTGGTTTTAGGGTGTTGAAAAAAAATATGGTGTATCTGATAATGCAATTAAACGAAGAGTTGAAAAACTTGGGATATATGATAAAATAGAAAAATATATTACCCATAGGTGATAATTTTGATGTAAATTATTATGGCTGATTATAATAGGGATTTATTCCAGGGTATTAACACACCAGAATATTGTATGTTCTTCATAAAGAAGATACTTGACGGTATTGAAACTGGAATAAAGAATGATGATGATTCCATGGACATCACCGTCTACACAAAACTAAGCAAGCATCCGTATTGCTATGATGCAGTTAATCTTGTGCAAAAGACCTTTAGAAGAAAGGGGTATCATATACAATTAAAGAGGTTCAAGATGGATGCCACGCATGAAAAGGATGCGAATGTATTATATTCATGGAACATTAAAAAGGACACTCCGATAGATGATTTGCCATTCTAAAGGAGTATATGAATAATAATAAAAAACAAAAAAAAAGTAAGTAAAGATGAAGAAAATTCTTTTAATGTTGGCACTATTCAGTGCTGTTATCGGTGCGAATGCTCAGACTGCTACCGAGAATGCTAAATTCATTGACAACACGTTTGTAAGCGTTGGTACTGGTGTCGCGACACCACTTGCATTCGATGCTGTCTTCCCACTTAACCCAACTGGAACAATTGCAGTCGGAAAATGGTTCACACCTGTATGGGGTGCTGAGGTCGAGGGTACTGCTTGGTTCGGTTCACATGTGTTCGGTGGAAGCGGTGCGAGAGTGAATGCAAACGCAAACGGCAACTTCAATGCCATTAGAGGCACATATGTTGGTGTTAATGGCTTGGTTAACCTTTCAAACATGTTTGCTGACTATCAGGGCACACCCAGGAAATTCGAGCTTGGATTAGTGTCTGGTCTCGGCTGGGTTCATGGATTCAGACCACACAAGAGCGATAGGTATAACAACTCTCTTGGTGCGAAGACTGGTCTTGACTTTGCGTTCAACCTTGGCAGTGACAGGCAGCACACTATCAGTCTGAGGCCATCAGTATTGTGGAATCTCAGCACACCAGGAACCAGTAAAGGTACGCTTGCATTCAACAAGCATGGTGCACAACTGTATTTTGGCGTTGCATACACCTATCATTTCAAGACAAGCAACGGCACACATAACTTCAAGATTTATGATGTTGGCGCTATGAATGACGAAATCAATCGCCTGAGAGGTGCTACCACCCAAAAGGTTGTTGAAAAGGTTGTCGAGGTTGAAAAGCTTGTTACAGTTGTAAAGGATGGAAAATGGGTTGTACAGTTCGCACAGGGCGTTTCAGAGCTTACTGACGAGGCAAAGAGCATCCTTGATACCATTGGACAGGACATGGTGGTAGATGTTGTTGGTACGGCTTCCCCAGAGGGAACAGATGAATTCAACCAGAAGATTTCAGAGGAAAGGGCAAAGAACGTTGCTGAATACCTCCAGAATCGTGGTGTTAGAGTTAACAGCTGGGTAGGCAAGGGCGCTGGTGTTGCCACCAACAGGCTTGCTGTCGTAACAGCAGTTAGTGGGGGACGTTAAGGAAAGACAAGTCACTTGCTTTGGCGGTGTTAAGGCAAAAAAACCGCAGGTTTATCAACTGTCGCACTTGTCTACATTCTCCTTTTAATAAATGACGGTTAGATAAAAGGTTGCTGCGAAAGGTAAACAGCTCACGAGTTAATACCAAACCAGATATTAGATGTTAATGTCAGTAAGTTAACTCATTTTGCGAACGTATATCAATTGATTAGATAGTCTGACTTCCACTCAGAAGGTTGTGGGTTTGAGCCCCATCGTTCGCTCTAACTTTTAAGACAAAGATTGGTATGATGGAAAAATGTATGCGTTGCGGTCATGACCTAATCATTGGTGGCAACTTCATGTTGAGCGATTGGCTCGACAATTTGACAAATAATGAGGATGCAATGGTCACAAATTGTCATTGCCCACATTGTGGGGCTTCATATGAAATTAGAGACACACCAGAATGCGAAAAAGAGAAGTATCCTTATTGGAACGAAGAAAAAGAATAAAAAAAAATCACTGAAAAATTTGGTAGTTTCAAAAAAAGGTCGTATATTTGCACCAGAATTTTAAAACATAAGGAAATATGAAAATCTTTTTGCTAATTTATGGGTTAATTACACTCGCTGGTCTTATGACATTCCTGCATGCGATTTATACCGCACCCACAATGGAAGGGCATATTTGATGAGAATTCCTTTGATATTCAAGGAAATGCATCTGTAGCTCAGTTGGATTAGAGCAACAGCCTTCAAATATTTCTGTGAAGAAATAAACAGGAGTGCATAGGCGAGAAATCCCTATGTAGAATCTCCTAAATTCGGTGGAAA
>AUXO017794029.1_pt1 | contig 42987 bp, 27 predicted proteins | sample 768731 | NCBI WGS metagenome assembly AUXO01 (sample SAMN02715735, study PRJNA202380) | gut metagenome | biome: sheep rumen | host: Ovis aries | place: New Zealand: Palmerston North | reverse complement strand
ACCTAAAGGGCTTTTCAAAAATTTTCGAGACGTAGTCGAGAACTTTAATTTTTGAAATGGTCTGGAGGGCTTAGGTAATCCTTTTTATATCTTCTTTTTTAATTTAAGATATAGTTTAATTATTATGGAAATGCTCCCAATTCAGACCTCACCGCAGCCCATTCCTTAATTTTTAAACTTCGTTCTTATAATTAGGAATGACAAAAACAAGATTTTATGGATAAATATTTATTATCTACTGGAAAATCGACGTATCGATTAGAACTTTATATCCTGGACCAGTTTAAGATATATCTTACTGTTAATCCAGGAGATATCCCTGGAAATTCTAGTTTAGGATTTGATTTTACACTAACTAATGTTATGAAAGCAGATCTTGAGACTGAAATTCAGAAAAGGATCGCGTCACTTGTTCAAAAATTAAGAACTAAGCACGGAAGTAATGTAAGTATTGTAATCGACTCTTTGAATTTAATTAATGAGGAGAGAGCTGACTTAACAATTACGGTTACTGCTGGCGGAACTGTTACAGATAACATTAACTTAACTTTATTTAATTAAGATTTTGTATGAAATCGTTATTAGATTATAAAACATTATATAGACAAGTTGCTTCTAATTTAAATCTTCAAGGAGATAGTGTTGAGCTTTTAGTTCAGTTATTAGCAAATGCATCTTATATTGAGGAGGTTCAGAATATAACTTATGCACGTGAAGCGAATCTCGAGACTGCTACTTTTATGAATTCCAAGATAGTTCATTGTATTAATCAAATGTATTCTGTTTTTAGAGGGTCTTGTCCACGCGTATTATTGTGTTTCAAGCCAGATCGAATTCAGTCCTTTAATCTGTTTGATGAAATAGTAGTGTCAAGTAATTTTAAGATATATTATTTGGGCTATTACGATAAAAATAAAAATACTACAACAATAACTGATGGAGCAGAGGCCGTAGCTTTGGAGGAAAACTTTGTCTATGCACCTCTTTCGGTAAACATATCAGATATTACCAATGAGGAGACATTCGTTATTATTGGTTTACTTGCAAAAGAAGTTGTTGATAAAGAGTGGACAATTACTTCGTCAAATCCATACTATGTAAATTGTAGTAATTATTCTGATCTTAGCAATGATATGTACGTTAAGATATCAGGAGAGCCAGGATATGCCCCAGTGACTAGACACTTTTCAGATCATATAGAATACAAAAGGATATTTGATATGACCTTGCCTGATTTTGGCTCAAGATTGTATTTTTCGGGAGTAATTGATAATAGTGCTAGTACAAAATTAAGCGCCCGTTATTTCAAATACTCTATACTAAGTGATTATAATGAGTCTGAGCTAAAGAAAGTAAAACTAAAAGGGGCTGAGTTATTGCCTTTCTCAACGTTATCAGGCACTTCAGATAATAGCTGGATTGAGTCTAGAGGTTTAGATGCTTCCTCAGAGATAGCTACTGGAGTTTTATATATTGATGGGAAAAATAGAGATTCCGTAGTTTCAACCCATTATAATGCCAATAAAGAAAGGTATTTAAATTCTATAATCCGGAGTAATTCTGATCTTGGCGCTTTATTAAAAGAGTTATACCCAGAGAAAGTAAAGAGCACCTATTACGAATATAATAATACTACTACGGAATTTACTATTTATTATATTCCTAGGGGCGAAAATAAGTTAACTACGGACAATGTTAATAACTTTATAGAGAATAGAAAGGGGTATTTTGTAACAAATAATATTCTTGTTAGAGAAGGAAAAAGTTACGATGCAGTATTCAATATTAAACTGAACCTTGTAGATATCTCTGAGCCTGTTGATGAAGAAGTTAATAGTATTTTAAACGAATACTCTAAAGAATTTAATGTTAATCTTTCTTCTAGCTTGTCTTTAATCAGAAGTACTTTAGATAAAATATCTAATGTTAGAGAGGTTTTTAGTATTTCAATTAATTATCTTGAAAACGGTGTAGAGGTTAGTGAGGATGTCGTAAATAAAGATCTTTCTAAAACTTATTTTAATATAAGCTCTATTATAACATCATCCGAAAATTAAAATAAAGGTATGAAAATATTTATTCCAAATCATTTGCGTGATTTAGTTGTAGTAGATCAGCTGGCTAAATTATTAACTGCTTATAATGCAGAGAAAACCGATAAAGAGACTGCAGCAGACGGAATTAATCAAGATAAGTGCATTGATCCTGTAAAAAAGTTCATTTATATGAAATTAAATCCAGAAGATGAAATGTTTACTACAGGATCTCAAAATTATGCTGATGTTGTAAATTACCTAACAACTTTGTTCTATTCGGTCAAAGGAACTCAAAAAGTTTTGGAGTATATGATAAAGTATCTAGGATTTTCTAACAAAGATATTATCTATGATGCAAAAACCATATCAATATTTCCTCCAAAAGAACAGCTAGGCGATGAAACGCTTTACTACAATACATTACTGCATTTTCTGGAGGAATTGTTGTATTTTCAAGATTTTAAAACTGATCTCGGATCCATCAGTCTGGTAATTGATCATAAAGTTAGTACAAGGGTTCAGGCAGGTAGTAATATACATCACTATAAAACAATAATAATTAAACAAGAAGTATGAGAACAGAAGTATTGGGTAATTTAGATAGTGTAGTCACTGCCGTTTATTATATTTGGAAGGGGAATTTATTGTTTCCTCCTGAGTGGAATATCTCAGTGGGAAAATTTATTCCTACTGAAATTATTCCTAAAGCTGAAGTAATACAGTATAAATCATCCAGTAGTTCTATAGATTGGAAAGATTTTAAAGAGTATAATTATAAACTTTTCCCAGACAAAAATAAATATACTGACTATAATATAATGGACTGGTATGGAGACAAGGCCAGAGAGTATATTGGTCATGATCCGGAAGATATTGAAAAATTCTCTAAGTATGCTCTTCCAACTATATATGCAAATCAAGAGGAGGATGTAGATATTACTGGATATTTCAAATCTAAGGTCCTGTCAAGTGGAAAAGCTGTATATCAATTTCAAGCTCCTGAAAATTGTTATAAAATAGAACTGTATAGTGAAGTATTAGATTCAGTAAGGGGAAATGCTGCTGGTAATATAATTGCTGATACAGGTTATGAGTCAAAAGGAACATTACTTTACTCAAAACATCCAGTTATTTCAATTTTCTTAGGCCCGACTAATGATAATATTTTAAATCCTGATAAATTTTATTATGGAAACAACGGTCGGCCTAGTGAAATGAAAGTTCTTACTACAGCCTCTGAGTATAGAAAATTAATAGAGGAAATAACATGTGCTAAGGTTATTACTCTTGTTTCTTCAGTTGGCGGTGCTAGTATAGAAGAATCGTCCATTTCTATTAATATTTCACAAACTTGTTTTTATGACTCAAAGGATCCGCTTAGAAATTTAAAAACTATAGCGCTTCGAAATGATGAGTGGCAAAGTTCTGTTAATAGTGTAAATCAGATCGGAGTTAAAAATGGAGGTTTGTACGATTTAACGGCTGGAACTTTAATCGGAAATGAGAAGATTACAAAAACTCCTATTTTGGATTTTAAAAGGAAACTTGTAAATTCTGGAAAAAGTTATGCACAAGATCATACATATTCAAAAGGAGATGTAATTACTCTTGGGCATGCTGAGTATATTAGCGTTACTGATAATAATAAAGGTAACCAACCTCTTATTTCTCCAACCTGGATATTAAAAAGTAATTTCGATAGCTCATTTACCAAGTCCATAGATTTAATAATTACTCCTCTTTATTCTGGACATTCTTCGAAGAGTAGTTTAACGTACACTTCGGACTCTATTAATAAATCATTTGAATTTGTTCCTGAGCATGGATTTGAACTTAATCAGGATACATTTTTAAATAAACCCGATGCTATTAGAACTGGTGCTGAGAATTTAATAGTAGATGTAGACTTTGAATATCAAGAAACATTGTCTATAGAGGGAAAAGTAACAAGAAAGATTATAATTAAGGACTGGGAAAAGATTTTGAAAACTGGAAAGATCATTATTTCTCCTGAAGTTAAAAGTAAGAAGTGCTTTATTCGCTTGTTGTATAAAGATAAATATTACTACTTATTTGATATTCCTCGATTAGAAAAATATCCTACTAATCAGTATATTTCCGGAAATGATATCTATCTGAATTCAAAAGCTATAACTAATGAAGAGATGCTGAATGTTTTATCAGCCACCAGTTCTTCTTCAAGTTTAGACATTTCAAGATTAAATACAGAGGCTTTAAGTGTATCTGATATTATAGCTAATTATACATATGCGGATTTATCTACAAAAGAGGTGTATTTAAAAAGAAATAATAATACGTTCTTAGATACTGAAATTTCTTCTGAGGTCATTTATACTATATGTATGGAGGATAGAAAATATAATTGTAGAGTTTACTATAATACCGAAAACTGGGAAGTTGAAGAAACTTGCCCTGTCGGACATTATAATATGCCACTTACTATTCGCTTCTATTCAATTAATATAGTCCCATTGAAGAAAGTTACTGTATATGATGAAACAGGAGACCATTTATTGTATTCTTTCTCAAATGTAACCTTTACAGAAGGGATATATTCTGTTACTATTCCAGCTATTCTTGAAAACCACAAAATATTTATAGTAGATTAAAGTAATATTATGTTAATGAATGACGGAAGAAGCTTGATTTCAATCTTTATTTGGTCAGCTTCTGCAGAATACGAAAAAGGTGACTTTGTAGTTAAGAATGATTGTATTTATAAATGTACTGCAGGGAATCCAACAAACAAGGAGAGCTTTACTGTGATGGGACGAGACCCTGAAACAGATAAAGAGAATTTTAAAATTTATCCAGGTGATCATATTTCTACGGCTGAAGAGTATTTTGAATATGCTGAGAAAGTAAGAAATGGAGAAGAGGATATAGCAGAAGATAAATTTATTTCAATGCATACTCTTTATGATATCCTTCAAAGACTTTATTTCGGCGTTTCTACAAACGGAATAGTTGATAATTATGTTCTGAAAACTGAGAGTGGAATTGATTACCTAGTGAATGGAGTAACAGATCTCGATAAAGCAAGCGAACCAATAGATATTATTTTAACTGCTCCTAACCTAAACAATGGTATCTTAAAAGTCTCTAGAGATTTTTTTGAGGGGCTGTTTATTACTGATCCCGAGCAATTGTCTACAGCAAAGAACTATTACTCTTCGGATTTAGTAGACAATACGGTCATCATTCTAAGACAATATACTTACGATTATTCACCTACAAGTAGTGCGAAAGTAAGAAGAAGGACTCAAGAGATAATAGATCCTGTGTACGGAGATATGTTTGTTCGATATGCAGACGGTGCTTTTTCTGAGAATGGAAAAGAAGTAACGTATTCTATTGTTTCTTCATGGAAGCCTGTTTCTTTAGGTTCTGGTGAATTAAAAACTACACTAACGTCTCTTTATAATAGTTATCAAGATATGTATGATAACTACATTAAAAGTCTGGCCAATGAAGGTTCAACTTTTAAAACTATCTATCCTTTATCAGCATTAATGGATGTTCCAGGTTACTATCCACTTTCTAATGTTTGGATAGCTGACCAGTCTGGTACAGGAGATGATACAAATTTAGGTAGTTGTTTGTATACTGTAGTAGTTTCATCAAAGCTTAGAACAGGTCTTTACAGAAATTACAGCGTTACTATAGAAGCTCTTGAGGTAAATGAACAATCTAAGGCTTACTATTTATCTGACTCTACTTATCTTAACGTTTCTAAAGTTCTTCCAAACGAGCAGAATCCTGGATTAGGTATATTCTTTAGCGTTGTAGATAATAATGATGTTTTAGGATCTGAGATTACTAATATTTATTATAAACGAGACAATGAGCAGTAAACTTGGTACTAATACAGTTCCTGGATATATAGATCATCTGGGAATTATAACTAATCAAGGTTCAGAGCCAGGAGAAATAAGTTTAACAGACAATAGCATTATATATCTTCCACAAGACAAAACACTTGACGATGAGATTGTTACTATTTCGAATAGTTCCTCTCGATTCAAGTCAATTAAGTGTTCTGATCTAACAAAAGCATTGTCGGCAAAGTCATTCTTTAAAGAGGGGCTTACTTATGTTGAACAAGACGATTCTATAAAACTCAAACTAAATCCGAATGTATTAAGTAGTGGGGAAATTCCAAATATAATTCATCCACTGTCTGCAGATGTTTCTAAATTCTCAGACGGTATCAAATTCAAGAATGAAATTTCTACTACTGATGCTCTAGCCATTCAATCTCGTTATGAAGATTTATATGAAGGAGAAGACAGAGTAGGTTTTGATTTTATGAAGTCGGCTGTAGATAATGGAGTTGACTTGACAAATCGACCTTTAGCTATTGTTATTATAGCAGCTGGTTCAGATGTATACACTGATACTATTAATTTTAATGGAATAATTAGACATAGTGTTTGTCCCAGCTTAGGAGGAAGTGTTGATATTGATGTAAGATACTCTACTACACCTGGAAGAATATACACTTACAATATTGTATTTCCGTTGTTTAATTATAGTAGCAATCTTACCTTGAATATCAGAAGTTTTATTCAGGATATAGATTCTAAGGTTCAAGTGGAGTTTATTGATGGAGTTCTTAAAGTATTCCCGACAAAGTCAGATATAAATGAATGTATTATAAATAGTTGTATATTAACATATGCCAAGTCCTAATACTGGCGGATCACAGACACAGCTCTTAGGGTCGGCCGATGCAGCTTCTAATAGCAAGAAAATAGTTTTATTCAATCAATCCTTACTTAGCGATAAAATTTCTTTGTACGGAATGAAAAATTACTATAGTTCTGTCGTATTGGCCGGGAAATATTTGGCCTTAGTAAGAACTGCTTCTGATACATTTGAGTACAATTTTAAGAATGGTATTATAGAAGGTTTTGATTTAATAATCTATTTACAAGCAGATAATACTCCAATTGGTTTTACGGAGTTTAATAATGTGCAAGGTCTTTCTAGAAATATTTCAATAAAGATAAGTATTACTTCAGCCTCTAGCGGATCAGATACGGGAGTTATTGATAATTGTAATCTTTCTCAATTAAAAGTAACTGATTTATCCTTGATCCTTTTAGGAGATGAGGATTTTAAGTATACTTCTGGTAAAAAAGTCTTAGAAAACTTGCCAACACCTAATACAAGCTTTACAACACATGTAGACGATCTTAAAAGAAACAAAGCGATTATTACATCAACTGGAGGAATTTTAGGGGACGAAGTCTATCGTTGTAGCATTTTAAAAGACAAAAACTACGATCCTCATGAGATAGGATTCACTGACTACTCTTTTTGTAAAAACGGGACTGATACTGTTGTCTTAGAGTGGGTGGGAAATAAGTATTCTATATATTCAATGACTCTGGCTAACTTTTTCGGAAATCCAAGAGCATACACCAGAGATAATTTAGATATAAGTACTAAAGGAAAAGTAACACCTATTGGATCTGCTAGTGGAGAAGACATACATACAAAGAGTGCTGGATATTGTGAAATTCCATTATTCTCTGAAAGTACTGTTAATCAAAAAATAATTTCTTGTTCAGGAAGATATATTTTAGTAGATGTTGACGGAGACTCAAAAATCTATGATGCAGTTACTGATAAGTTTATAATCTCTGATCAGGAACTCGTAATAGATGAACGTGCTCCAAAATCTAAATTAATTAGACTAGGAGCCGGTTGGGATAACTTTGTTTTAGGATGTCCTGAATTATTGAACTTATTTATTGATATTTCTCAGCTCTTTGTAAAAAATTTAAAGATTTATAGACAAATTGGTTCTTGGTTTATTCTTCAGTATAGTTATAGTACTAGCTCTGATCTATATCTTTGCGCCGGACCTACTTTATCAATCTATTTGACTAGGGAGGACTTAGATAGATTAATTATCCTGAATGATAATGTAATTCTATTGAAGGAAGATAATTATTACGTTATGTATTATGGATATATGAAGAGTTATTATTCTGAAAGAGCCAGGAATATAACAGAGAGTGGTAGCCTTGAATACTTGAATGTAGTTGTAAATAAAGATCTAGTACTTCCAATCTTATTTAATTATAATGGATCTTACGATGATCTTTATAAAGCGTATTATGAAGAGAAAGACATTTTGTTAATTGGAAAAGAAGAGGAACTTTTTACCACAGTCTTTAATAAATACAGAAGAAATAGTTATCCGTTAGATATTAAAGGCATTCCAGATATTATTGGTGGTTGCGAGGGACTTCTTTTCTATAAACACGGAAAAACAATTAATTACTTATGAAAACATATTTTAGCGAAGATTTTAAAAAAGAGTTGAATATACCTTCTGGGATTTACCTATCTGCCTGGGAAGAAGTGACAGAGGAGACTTCAGAGTGGTCAATAATTTCTCTTTGCTTTGAAGGCATAAGTAAAAGCTTGAATGATATTAAACATACTGACTTTAAAACTCTTTGGAATTCTGAAACAAAAACTCTTCAGTTTAACCTAGAAAATTTTGACATAACAATTCCAGATGATGGTAGCTATCAAACTGCTATGAACGGATATGTTAAGTCTTTACGATTTTATTATGGTTATGAAGATACTGTAAGACTAGCTTTCGTTTTAGTTCCAGAAAGTGATGAGGAGCTTAATTTAACCGGAAATAATATAATCTCGCTTCAATTTTTAGAAAGTACCAGAGCTGAGTTTACCAATTATAAAAAAGATATAATAAACGATTTTGACTTTCTAGAAGGAGTTAGTAGTGGCATTAAAAATATCTTAGTAATCAGCCCAGAAGATGAAGTTTTAATCAGCAAGGATAGTTATTATAGACTGCTTAGAAAACGATTGTCAGAAGAAGGATGTAAAGAAGGAAGTTGTATAGATAAGAATGGTGGATATCAAAATTCTTATTATACATTCCGAACCTATAAAGAAGGAACTCTAAAACCTATTCTATTTGACTCTAACGGATCTATTCTTTTAACGAAACATCATCTTAATCAGGCAGGAGGTTATATACAGATTAGAGGAACGGTTGAATATGAAGAATTCCGGACAGAAGAGGATGGAAAGATAGCTAAAATTAGAGATGGCATCACTGAGATTTCAGGAGTAGATGGTGTTTGTATAGTTGCAGACGAGGTATCCCCAACATTTACATATATGATTGATAATACTTGGGATAGAATTGTTTATGCTATGCAAACAAATCCTGAAGAAACTCTTTGGGGAATCTTTCATATAGAGTTATCATTTCTTGATAAAGAGAAGCAGTCTAGAACAATATCTTCAAAGAGATTTAAACTGGTTCAAGGAAATTTTGAATCTTATGCTAAGATTGTAAATCCAACAACAACTTATACAGAATATAATAACTACTTATTCTTGTTTGAAGCCGACGGAACTACTCTGCATAAATTTACCGTTGAAGTATTAACTGATGAGGTAATTGAAAAAGAGAACGTTTATATTTTCAAACAAGATCAAAATCAAGAAGAACTTGATTATATGAACTCCAAATTTGATATTAAAATTGGAGAAAAGTCCGTTACGGGAAATGTAGTTAGATTTGATGTAGAAATTGTAACAAAACAGGTTAATCCTTCTGATTCTATTCCTATTCCTGAGATTAATGGAGAATTTAAGCTTATACCGCTGGAGATTGGTTTGAAGAATACCGATATCACTTATAAACCGAGTACGTTTTACCTAGTTCAAAAACCGAAGACACAAAAATTAAAAGTGTTTACGGGTCTTGGTCCATCAGTAAATATTATAACCCTAGAAAATGATCAATCTTACGAGGTAATTGCTTTAGGACTAGATTCTCAGGTTACAGGAGATTATTGGAAATTAACACAAGGGATAGACGGCGTTTCTATAACTGGTTTTGATTCTGGAGAAATAAATTGTTTTTATAATGAAGAAACTGGCGAAGGAAACTTCAATGATGAAAGTACTAATAAGATAGCCGTAGTAATCGATGAGTCACCTTTACAAGATAAGTTTTACGGTACTCTTCAGTTTACTCGATATTCATCTAACCCACAGATCGTGGATGTATCCAATTGGAGAATGAATTTGTATGTTTCAACAGCCAGCCTTCAAGTTTATAAAAAGGGTTTACCTCCTTTCTTAACAGTTCCTAATTCACCTGTAGAAGTAGATCGTGTTAAAGCACTGTCAACAGAGGTTACAAGTAATCAGAATCTTTATTGTCGATTTGTTCCTGCAAAAAATAGGTTTTATTCTGGTCAGTATGATGCGGAGTATTCTCTTACTGAATTATCCGAGATGCTAGAGGCAAATCCTGAGTATAATATGAAAATTTATGTACCAGGACAAACAGAAGAAGAAACCCATATAGGAAATAATCTGTATTATATTAAAAATGATTCTGGAGATCCTGTAACAATACCGCTGGTACTTGAAACTATGTTTTTTGAAGAGGGTTTCTTTAAACATAGCAGTGGTCCTTCTCTCTTTGGAGTTGTTGAGTTTTCATTTACTCAGGACTTTTTAAATATTGAAGGAACAATAAATATAAACATAGTAAAAGATAGTAGTCTAGATACTTTTATTACTTTTAATACGAGAGAAATTGAGTATGCTGGTAAGGTTGTAAACATAGAGAAGAAGGTCTTAAATGATCAGTATTTCTTTGTTCCTCATGACGAGCCAATGTATCTCACCCTTTATAGTAATTTCTCTATCTTTTATTCAGTCAGTGATACTGTTGTTAAAGGTGTTTTCGACTCTGAGAAAAATTCAAAAATTTCTTTAAATTCTGTTGGAGGTAAGAGTTCGGGTCTTAATATATTTACTAAGATCCTACGATTAATGTTCCCTACTTACGAGTCTGGAGTACTGAAGGGTTTTAAAGTTGAGTGTTTTAATACCAAGGGCTATGCTGACTTTGCACAAAACCCTACTAGATTCTTTGTTACTAACCGTAAAACTTTCAAGAACGTAACTGGTGGAGGTTTAGTATTATATTTCTTTAGATTTCCTATGCCGCTTCTTCCAAAATGGGTAGGTTATACAAATTATAGATCAGAACATCTTCTTAGCAGTGATTATGTTTCTGGAACTAATAATACCTATCTTGGAGAGTCTTGGAATATAATAAGCGACTTGGGGGATCCCGATGCCGCAACAGCTACCATTACTTATTCAGAGGTTAAAGAAAAAATAGTTTCTTTAACATCTCAGTCTAATTTAGGATATTATCCTTCAGACTTTTTTGCAAAACTTATTATTCCTTTGTCTGGAAAAAGAGTAGAGGAATTTGAGCTTAAAATAGATGTTTTTGCTATTACTGAATTTTCTGGCGGAGTACGATTAAGTCATAATCAATATATGTCTTATCCAAGCGTAACATCTTCACAGTATCGTATTAAAAAAGATACTCCTACTGATCTGAAGAATATACTTAACTTCAGTTTAATCAGTAATGTTTCGTATAATAGTGATACGGATCAAGATGGAACAGATGTAGGAACAGTTTATCTCTATTTTCGTCCAGATATATTGCATTCAGAGCCTACTAATCCTATACCACCTCAACCATTTCCTTTTTATGATGCTGGAAATGCTGAATACGACTCAACACTAACAGTTCCTCCATATGACAATGATATAGAGCAGTGGTCAAATGAAACTAAAGCTCAAGTCGGAGGCCGTTATGGAGTTTTCTTCTATTTAATAGCAAATAACTGGGATTACGATGATGATGAGGCTGGATTAAAGGCAGAGATGTGTCTTCCTGCAGATCGTCCATATTTTGTGAAATTCGTATGTGATCTTCTTACTTCTGGAATTACATTAAATCTAAGGTATATTAAGGATAAAATATATTTGACTGGAGTAGAAGAAATACCGTTTATTGGAGGAAATACAAGTCCTGCAGTTAATTACTCAGCGTTATTGGTAGGAAATTCAATAGCAAACAACTCTTCTTTAGCTACAAATTGTGTTGCAGAAAGTATAGGGTCTGATGTTACTTCAAATAAGCTTACGAATATAGTTAAAATTTCTTGTTCAGATCGATCTTGTGTAATTCAAAATTATGCTAATCATTCTGAAGAGATAACTGCACTAACCCAGCCTATAGAGTGGTCTGCAGAATATACGATTTCTGTTATCAAACAAGGAGAGACTGATCCAGAACCAGGCCATAATTTTACAGCAAGAGGTGTACAACAGGGACATAATTCTGGTATAATAGTTGACAATGATCTGTATGTAGGTAGAGAACTTGGAACTAATAATCATATTAATGTTCCAGTAGCTTCAGGTGATGAATCTGTAGAATTAAACTGTAAAGTTGTCTCCCTAAGTACATTGGAAACTATTTCTGGAATGGAGATATTATGCGATTCTAGTGTAACTTACGCAGTAGATTCTGAAAATAATACTATAACATTTAGTTTTACTAAGAATAATACGGCTGCAGTTAGAACTATGAATTGTGCAGTTTTATACCAAAATAGTGATGGTGTCACTGATGAAGTTACGTTTGTTATTAATCAAGCTGCTATTTCTCCTATAATTCAATGGCCAGACAGTACTGTTAATGGAAACTTAATACCGTTCTTGTCGGATGGAACCTGTATTGCTACTCATTCTAAATTTAGTAATGATGTTTTGGTCTCAACTTCAATAGATATACTCGCAAATGTTAATAGATTGAAGGTAACAGACTCTTCGGGAACATTAAATTTGGAAGAATATTATACAGGCGACTTATATGAAGGAGAGGTTTCTGAAAATAATGATGTCCTGTATCGTTTTGTTATTGATCTGCAATTACCTTTTAATAATACCAGGTCAGCACGAAACGGGGTTTTAACTATTTCAACAGAAAACGATTCTAGTCATCTTGATATTAATTTCTCACAAGGTTACTATATTGTCTTATTGAATAATAAAACAGCTCAAGAGTTTAGTGGCAGCAGTAACTTTATATCGTTGAACTCTTTTGCAAGCTCTTATGAGATGCGATTATCTGCAGAGAGAAGAGAGTTTATGTATTCTTCGAATCAATGGGTATTACAATCAACTGATGTAAGTCTTCCGCAAGTTATAAACGGGTATTGGGCTTCTCCAGAATATTTTATCTGTGATTCTGAAGGAATAGAGCAATCTGGTTCTACTTTTAATGAGTTTTTCTCAAGCTACACTTTAGAAGAATTAACTACGGCCTCTTATAAGCCAACGTTAATTCTGACTAATCTAGTATCTTCTGCTCCAGGTGAAATAAACTTTTGTGTATCTGGATTAAAGATAATATTATCAGGAGAAGCGTTTTATAAAAATACATACAACTATATGTATTATGGAGACTCATTGGAGTTTTCATTTAATCTATACTTCACCTACGTAATGGAATAAAATTTAAATAATTTAAAAGAGTTATGGCAGAAACAATTGTTGATGAAATTTCTAATAGAAGTTCGGTTGTCTATAATGAGGGAGTTTTTGAAAAGCATGCATCAGAGTACATCCCTTTCCGAATTTTAAATAATTGGGAAGCTACTATAGACGACGAAGGTCTATACAATAGATTTGATCTCCGCGATGGAAACGGGGTTCTTTTAAAGTCTACAGTATCGTTTGTAGCTCCAGAACCGCAAGATGAAACTGCAACTGCGAGTGAACAAGCAAGAATAGATGAAGTCAATTCTTATTCTAACTTTGATGGGAATAAGTATGGTAAAGCAACTAAGAGCGTAGTAGTTAGTGTAACTCCGAACGAATCGCTTGCTGAAACTTATCCTTATGCACTTGTTAGAATTGATGGAAAAGAGTATGATCTCAGCAAATTAAGCGGGAACTTAGTCTTTAACATGGAATCTAAAGATCACTTCATCGATATTCTCTGGACAAGAGGTGTTGTAGAATCTTTCAGAATTGTAGGTAATCGTTAATTAAACTTACAGGCCCTTTGAACATTGTGAAAACTAAAATCTTCACAGTCGTTCATTGGGTCTTTTTTATTTGAAAAGAAATATGAGTCAAAATACTACCACTATACTGCTATCACGTGATACTTTAATTGAAAGTTCATATGATGTAGCTATAATTAAATTAAATGAATTTTCTCATATTCCAGGGCAGCCTGTATTAGTTAGATATTTTGATAAAAATCATAAGATCAACTCAATTCTAGCAGTAGGAGTTCTAGACGGTCCAGGAAAAGAAAATTATGTAATAGTTTCTAACGGCGAGATTGAGCCTGTTACAGGAGTTTACGATGATAGAATTCCAGATATTGCTGATCTAGTTAATAAAGAAATCTATGTCTGTTATGATCCAGCAGACGGTCTCCCTGCCTATTGTATTGCCAATTCTGCGAATACCGGAAAGAATTTCATTAAAATCCCAGAAGACAGAACAGTTTATTCTATAAAGGATGGATTTTTATGGTATATCACCGGAAATAAAATAAAAAGATCGGACCGTTATCTCGATGAAGAGTCTTTAACTAGTATTCTTCAAGAAATTTTAAATAGCGGAACCCTTACCGTAAATGCATCAAGACCAATATACACATGGGCAGATAATCCTGATGGTGTAGTAAATTCAGGAAACTATGCCCGAGTGTTCAATATACCTCTTGGAACTTCTGTTGTAATGGCAGTTGCTAAAGTAGGTGCGTTTGGTAATAATACTATGGATATTATTACCTATTCAAATTGTCTTGGAAATAATTCTTATAATCTTACAACAAAGACCAAAGATTTTTTATTAGGCCGTACTAGCATTATTCCTATAGGTATTGTTAGAAAGGCTACATCAAGTTCAGATAGATTTCCTGCTACTTACAAATTTATTGTTTTAGGATCGACCTGTAGAGAAGAGGATATTCAATGGTTTTCTGGAACAGGTTTTTCAGGGGCAGTAGAAAATTTAGCAACAATAGGTTCTGATAAAACTTTTGAAAATTATATCAGTGTTCCATACAATCAATTAGGAGAAGCCACTATAAATGCAGAAGTTGGCAATAATTTTATTACAGTTACGAAAAATAGTAATAAAAAGAAATTGACCACTGTTTTTGAGAATATTATTCCTAATGAGAACGCTTCTTATAATTTTGTAATAGACTCAAATATATCGGGTTTTCAGGTACTTAATACTAATCAACAAAGTTTAGTTGATATTCAGTCTGTAATATATTCCGGAAGTGTAGTATCTATAACTAAAGTTGGTAATGAGTGGGTATATAATATTCAGCCACCAGAAATAATTTCAAAAGACGGAAGCGTTAATATTGAAAATACAGAGGAAGGAAAAAATTTAACAGTCGGATTCGATAATAAAGAGTTTGCATGGTTAGGAAGTGAGGTTGAGCTTCCTACATTCAAACATAATTCAGTAAGACAAAATAGCTGGATTAGATTAATAGATTTTTCAGTCTTTGATAGTACTGTTGATCCTATTTACCAGCAACATTGTTTAAATACATTAGAGGTAAAGTGTAAAGATAAAGGGTTAGAAGGATTTATTGGTGTAAATCTTTCATCAGGATCCGTTACGTCACTTGGGTCACAGGTATTTGCTGATCTTCTTAAAAATAATATTGAGTTTGCTATTGAATCGCTTTCGGGAAATGGTTATGCCCTTTATTTCCGGCCAGTTACGGAAGAATATGCTAATCTTTCAATAGAGTTTAAGTTAATTTCTACTCCGCTCATTTGGGAATATGCATCAGAAAATTATAGTGCAAATAATCAAACCCCTTATCGGATAAAAAATTCTTACTTGCCTCCTATAACTGTTCAAAGTAATTATACTACTGATGTTCTAGAGAATAATAATAAATTAATAGCATCTTCGGCCGTATATTCCGCTATTCAGAGTATACAAAATCAGATATCTTCACTTGATTTAGTCTCTTTAGAAAATCAAATAAATAATTTAGAAAGCGCTTGTGTAAAGTCGGTTAAAGTAAACGAACAAACTATTCTACCAACCAATGGGCAAGTAAATGTAGGAACGGTTTATAATAATTCTAATACACGAATTCTAAATTCCGAAAAAGAGATTAATGGAGTTATAGCCAAAAGAGGTTCGTTGGTATATACAGACAACTCTGAGAATGAAACTATTTTGTCATTAAGCTCTCCTTCTGTATTCCATAAAGTTGTTGCTAATACTCTGTCTTGGTGGTGTCTAGGTTTCATGAATAATTATGGCACTCTTAAGATTACTGTTTCAGGAAGTAGATTGACAACAGTAACTGGCAATGTTTACTGTTATGGAACCGGACTTGAGGATTCATCTGTTTACTATACTGATAATAAAACTTTAGCTGGTTATATAAAGTATAATGGGAAAAACTTGTATATTAGAGGTTCCCAAGTTCATCCTTTTACTGTTGAAATTGAAGATCCAACTGGAGAAACCTTTAATCTGATTGGAAATTCTGTAGTAAATGACGGAGAAGTTCTGACAATGGGTGCTGTTAAGGGCGATGACGGAAGCATGACTACATTTAGTAATATAGGAGGCGTTTCAGAGCTGACTACTATTAATCCAGCTAATTATGTAGTAATGAATGGAACTGAGCCTGTTATCCGAATACAGAAAAATGCTGTTTGTGATTGTTTTACCTTTGATGTTTTATTCAAAGATAGTTTAAGTCATTCATTAGCAGTTCGTTTATTTCTCGGTGGTGTTACAGTTCCAAGCAAGGCCGTTGAGCTTACTGATATTTATACTTATCCAGGGCTTATTTATACATTTACTTATAAACAGGATGAATTAATTTATACGCTTAAGTATGATCCTAATTATCCACTGACTGTATCTGATCTTGGGGTCTCTGTAGAAGCTATAAGCAATAAGGTTACAAAAATTACTGAAAATTGTACTCATGATCAATATCCTTCTGCAAAAAGTGTATTTGATTTACAAGTAGGCCAAAGATTTAAAGTAACGTCAGCCTTTGATTCTGGTAACGGATATGGATACCAGGGAGCTTTTAAAGTAACAACTCCAGCTGTTATTGATGTATACTGGACTACTAATTCTGGGACTTATGCTGATACTTTATATATTAATGGAAAAGGTGGAAAATCAAGTACATATAATATAAGATGTCATAATCAGCTGGGTATATTCTCGTTGAAGTATAGTGGAGGTGATTTTTATGTTTGTATTCCAGCCAAGAAATCAAATTCTTCTGCTGCAGTTACATATAATTTCTCAACTCCTGTCTTGACTGATAGTGCAGTAAATGGGACTGGAACTATATGTACTACCCTTACTACTCCAGTGTTTTTCTCTACAACAACACCTTCTATTTTTGTTGGTCAAAATCTGGATATTCAGGGAGATAGTATTTTCAATCTAACTACTACATCTACTACTGGGTTTAATTTTAATACTTATGATACTGTAATTGCTTCAGCTTCTGGTAATAATATAATAATAAAAGGAACTAATTTGCCAGCTGAAGACAAGGTTTATCATATAGTTAATTCAACAGGAAGTAATATATCCAATTTACATATCGAGGGAACTTTAAGCAGTAATAATAGTACAGTAGCTAGCGTAAATATAAATAATGTTCAGGCTGGTGCAGACGTAACTTTGGCTTGGATAGCAGAAACGAAAACTTTCACTTATGATATTTCTCTTCAAGCAATTTATAGTCCAAATAATACTATAAAAGTAGAAAAGAGCAAAAATCAATGGAAGTTAAGTGTAGCAGATTCTGTTATGAACTCTATTGCTGCAAAACAACCGCTTCTTGTTTATGATCCTGTTCCAGTAGCAAATTCAACAAATGCCGTTAATTCTGGTGCCGTTGCTGCTGCTATTAATGACTCTCGTGCTCCTATAACCTTATCACTTACTAATAACGATATTGGAGTTCGTATATATCCAGTAAAGGATTGTACTTTTAGATCAGATCTTAAGGTTACAACAATCTACTATTTTGATCCTGAAGAGTATGTATTAATTCTGGATAAAGAATATGATACTATAGTGGCAGAATATCCTCCAAAACCAAGTGACGTTACTGCTGGTCCTAACTTTACCGGACAATCTGCTCTTACTGTTTTGGATAGCAACGATATGACGATTAATCCTATTATTCGATTTGTTGTTCCTTGTGGTATTGTAGAGTCTGTGAATGTTGGTGGTCATAATGTAGCACCTGGAGTTACTAATGGTATAACAGAATTTCATAATGGATATTCTTTTAAAGGTACAGGACTTGCTTTTTCTACTAAAGCTTTGTACAGTCATAAATACTTAATAGGCCATAATGGTGCTTATCCTGGCGTTAGTACGGTTCAATACAGATTCCAAGAATACATGTTTTGGGGAGGGTATTGGTATAATCCTTACGGCTATTAATTCTTGAAATAACAATTATAAACATGAGGGTAGTAATAATTGGGAGAAATGAGTGTAAGTTTATAATACCTATGCTCAATTCACTGCTACCGCTTGAGGCTGAAAGAGTGTGGGTATGTGATAGATGTACTGATAATTCTGTTAGTTTATTGAAAACTTTAGAAGAGAAATTTATCACTACCCCTTCTGGCCTTAGTGGACGACAAACAAGCTTATCTCGAAATCTAGGACTTGGTGTTCCTGGAGAAGATGATGTTCTATTTTTAGATGGAGATCGTTATCCAGTTAAGGGCGATTTGGAGTCTTTAAAAAATTCTAAAACTGACATAACTTTATTAGCACTTGAAGATGACTTTCGTATTGAAAGAGGAGGAGAGAATTATGAGAATTTTTATGGAAAAGTTACCAATTTCTTCTATTCTTGCGGAATTTTTCTGAAAAAAGATGCAATTAAAAAAGTATGTGAGTTTCAAGGAGGAGAACTATTTTCGACAGACGCACAGGAAGTCTGGGGAATAGAGGATACCTATCTAGGGGATGTTTGTTATAGTTTAGGACTTACATGTCAGTTTAATACAGATATAAGATTGAGGGGAACTTTTGAAAAAAGAGAACTTGATAGTATGGATGTATTCAAGAAAAGATTAGAAATGAGATCTAAACTAAAAAACGTTCTTTGGTAAAATACGTCGCTGAACTGTAAAAAGTTGTAAGAAGAACTCGTACTCTTCCAGCGACCTAATTTATAAAAATTAATTTTATGAACAGCACTACTATTAAATTTTCACGAAGTGGCTATATTGAGCAGTCTTACGATGTGGCTCTTATTAGACTTAATGAATTTACTCATATTGTTGGTCAGCCTGTAGTAGTAAGATATCGTACTGCAGATAGTAAAGTAAATGCTATTACTGCTATTGGAATTCTTGACGGAGTAGGAAGAGATAAATACAAAATCATATCAAATGGAGAAGTAGTTCCAGTTAACAGAATATATCAGGATAGAATAGAGGATATTTCTCAACTGATTCACCAAGAGCTAGTTGTTTGTAGATATAATGATGTTCTATATTTCTGTCAGAGTGAAGATGGAGTATTAAAAAAATTAAGCCAGATCACTACTGATACGGTTTTCTATAACGGCGCTGATGGATTTCATTGGTACTATAATGCAGAGACTGATGTTTTAAAGAGGGCCGATGACTTCATGACTACTGCTGAAGTTACTGAAAATTTTGAAAAACTAACAGCCCTAATAACGAATCTTTCATCTAGTATTTTTGGTGGAAATGGTTCACAAGAAGGAAATCCTGGTGGCGATAATCAAGGAGGTGGTGAAGGCAGTGTTGTTGTAGCTGGTAATAATCTCGTTAAGTGCACATTCTCTGTTTTTCCAACTTCTCTCTTATATACGGGTGAAGATGTAGAAATTACAGTCTCTTTTGGCTTTACATTTTTAGGTGACGATGTAGTTCCTAAAAGTTTGAAGATTTTACGAGACTCAGAAGTAGTATATAATATTCCAGAGGCATCTAACAATATTACTTTGACTATAAACAAAAGGGGAACTACTACTTTTACTATACAAGCAGATGTTGATGTTGCTATTTTATCAACTACAGAGCAACAATCTATAGAGCAAAGAGTAGACGTCTTTATGTATCCTACTACTAAAACTGCTCTATCTCCTTCTGAAACTATTAATCAAGTTAGTAATTGGGGGAGTAACCCACTTTCCTCTTATCCTAATTATGTAACGGTAACTGGAAATGAAAATGGATATCTGTGGTTTGCAATACCTGAAGAATTAGCATTTAAGAACAGATTTCTAATGAGCTCTATTGAATTTGAAGTAATGCAGGTAGGAGTAAACGATGGGTATACTTATTATAGAACCTTAAAACAACAAGTACCTGGAAGTTATAAAATAAGACTAGAATAAAATATGATTAATGTACCAGATAAATTACACAGTACTGCAGTCGATAATAAAGTTATTGACTCAGTTCAAGCAGAGTATGTTGATACAATAGGTCGTACTGAACTCTTGGGAGTGGATAATGTTAAAGACGCTCTTGATAGAATAATAGACCGCCTTTTTCCTGCTACACACTGGGATTTTGGAGAAGTATCTTATAATCCAGTAATAGTAGAATCAAAAAACTTGGCAAATTCTAGTTATTATTATGGAGTTTCACAAACATACTCAAAAGATACAGTTATTGGCTCTGTGAACTTTTCTCTTGTTCCAGGAAATTCTGATAAATATTCAATTAGCTCTTTAGTTCTGACCAGGGGAAATCTTGAAATCCCGGTTAATTTGAGTAATAATTCTACTTCTGGAAGTGTAAGTGTAAATATAGGGTTTATTGACGCAACTGATCCATTGGTTTATACCTATGGTGACGCTGAAATAAATAAAACTGTTACTGATGCAAATCTAGTACTGACTTTGACAAATTCAGAAACTAATGATGTACTAACCGTAACTTCACCTAATATTACTATTCCCTTTAAAGTTAGTAAAGGACAGTATACTAGTTGGGGCGATTATGGATTTAGTTTTAATTCTGCTCCTACGACAAGTAGAATTATGGGAGAAAGTGTTCCTATTGTTTTAAGCTGGGAAGTTCAGTCTAGTATTAGCAAAGAAGAGAGAAATAGTGCTGGACAGCCTATTACACAAGTAGCTAATATTTCTGTTACAATGAAGGTAGCATCTGGATCTCCTGCTCCTGTTGCTAGTACCGGAGAGTTAACTATAACAATAACTGAGAGTACTTCCTTTACTCTTTATGCTACTCCTGAAGGGGCTGGGGACGTTAAAGGATTGTTACCAGAACCCAAAAATCAGAAATATACAGTTAATTTCTCATACGAATCTTTCTATTTTTGGAGTAAGTCTGGAAATTTAACCTCTATTCCTACAGGAACTACAATATATAAATTTACATCTGGAGGAAATTATACTCCTAGTGATACTACAGGATGGTATTTTTATATAGTTAGTAGAGGTTCAAATAATGTCTACATGACCAAACTTATAGGATCCTTGGACGCTTATTATGCTGAGTTATCAACTAAAGTAGGTAGTAATATTCAAATTCCGGCAGGGACTTGGAGTATTTCAGGGAAGACTCAAGCAGTAGCATTAACTGGGTATAACCTTTATAGGTCTGTTGAAAATATTGTTCATGGACAGACTATTAAATTGCAATAAATATGAAAACGACGAATAATATTAAAATCACATATCCACAAACCCTTTATCCTTCCGGCCAGTTTCCAATTGTTGAGGCCGAAAATGTAAAAGGTGGTTTACATTCCGTCGAAAAATATTCTGATCTTGTTGATATAATAGAGAAAAATAAACTAGCTGAGGATGGTATGCTAGTTTATGTCAGAGATGCTCAAAACAATAATCCTGGTGATACTTACTATAAATATAATGCAACCTTAGATACTTGGAGTGTATTTAAAGCAGGTGGAGGAGGAATATCAGAGGCTGTTAATACTCTTGCAGATCTTAATGAACTAGAAGACGTAGAGGAGGGTACTCTGGTTTATGTTAAGAGTGAAAAAACTTATCGACAATATAAAAACGGTACTTGGCAACTTTTAACAGCAGGAATTCCAATCCTTAATAATAATATGTATCAATCAATGGCAGAAGAAAATTGTCTGCCAGAGGATTATATTACTATTCCTGATGTAAATGATGTTGCTGCTACTCCGACAACTACTTCCTTTACTAATGTTGGAAATGGAACTTATATCGACATACTATTCTCGTCTATTCGAGCATTGCAAGCCGAAGTTAATAAATTGAAGAATTCATTTAACTATGGAATCTATTCATATAATAACGAGGAAACTGCAATGTCTAGGATTGTTGCTGAAAATGAGGCACCTATAGAAGAGGAACCATTATGGGCAACAGATGAGGAAGACTTATCCAGCATTGAAGGAGCCTACTTATTATTATCCAATCAGCATTCTCTAACTCCTAAAGAAAATGTAAGTGTAGGAAACCACTTATTAACAGTTAGTGGAACGGCTACTTGGAATGATGATGAAGATCTCGGATACAAGACAATACTAGATCCAAAACTATATTTGTTCATGACTACAGATTCTTTAAATATTCAAATAAATTTAAAGAATTGTAATAATAGTGAAAATCAAATAAATATTAACCTTAATGAATGCGGATTTAATAAATCAACTTCAAATAGGTATAATATTCTATTCATATTATCAAGAGCGCGCGAGTTTGAAGATAATTATTATGGGTACAATTTTGCTTGGATCTCTGTCGCAGATTTTGCTACACTAGAGTCAGAGGCAGGATATTGGTCGGCTGGAAATAAAATAAAATCCGGAGCTACTTATTTCGGAACAACATCAGAATTAGAAGACAGTAGGTATTATATATCGTCTGTCTCTTTTACTAATTGTACAATTTATAAATTTAATTGTTATTCCAAGTTCCAAAACTTTTCGAACGTAGTTGAGCCAATAAATCCAACCACAGATGATGACTATAAATATAGAGTAGCTCATATAACTGTTAGATCAGTTACTAGTACAGAAATGATGAATAAAATTAAAGACCAGTTACCTAAAAATGAACTGGTATTTAATGAAAGTAATAACTCTCTGTACATAAAAGGGACATATAAAATGATTAAGCTCGGTGCTAGTAGTTCCGAGGAAGATAACGATTCTGGTATGGAAAAAGCGGAAATTATTTCTTGGTTAGCGCAGAACGGTATTGTAACAACTGAAAACGGTTCTGGCAACGTTGAACTTAATAAAATTGGTGACATTACATTTGTTCACCAAGCGACAGGTAAGAAATTTAAATTTGAGGTCAATTCTAATGGAGAATTAAAAAGTACTGAATTAGGTACTAAAACTCTTGAGGAAAGAATGAGTGATGTTGAATTTACAGTCTCTACTAATACCTCTTCTCTTACTAATTACAGAGGCTTTGTTGGAATGTTAGGACACAAAGAACAAAATGCCGAAAACCCAAGTAAAGCAATTGCAGTAAATAAAGATATTGGTCTTTATGCTGACCGAGTTAAAATAGGAAGTGTTTATATTCCTGAGGCCTCTCAAAAAATTTATAACTGTTCTCATGCTTTTGTAGAATTAGAGAACACCTCAGATAAAGACTTCCAATTAGACGGATGTTATTTGCACTTTGCTACTGGAGTTTGTGCAGCTGAAAGTAATGGAAATGATGAAGTCACTGAGCATAGTATTGCATTAACTGGTATACTTCCTGCAGGTGGGACTTATTTGATTAGAGGTAAACAATATACTGATTTTGATCAAGCAGACTGTTTTATTAAAGTTGCGAGTTATGATCAGGAATGGTATGTAGATGGTGAACTGATTGATTTCAGATTATCTAACAATAATACATTTTTATTAACCTACGGACTTCCTGGTAAAGACTTAGACCCAACATCAACATTTTCATTTCAGACAGTAATGTTTGGAAATGGAGTAGAAGATCCTACAAATGCTCCTTGGACTTATCATCCAAACTTTATTGATACTCTGTCTATTATAGCGCCAGTCACTTATAAAACTTCATCGACTTGGACACACAATAAAATGAAGTGTATTACAAGAGATCTGATTCCAAAAACTGTTACTGGAGTTTATAGAGATAGAATTTTTAAGAATACATTCGAACTAGATCCAGCAAAACAGGCTTTCCAAAGTTGTAATACATACGATAGTAGTAGAAAGAGAAATCAGTCTGTCGATGATTATCAGTGTTTAGCAATAGATAACAAATATATTAGCTTTCCTAAAACAAATGAAATCAGAGACGTTGATTTTTATACACCGAAGGCCTCTTATGAACACAAGAATGTTTGTACAGATAAATCAAAGCTAGACAAAGTTCATCCTAATATGGTAACTTGTAGTTTTGGTATTAATATTCATACTACAAGATGCTTTAACTGGATCTCTTGTGGCTATTTTGATGAATATATCTGGATTAGAAGAAAAGGTCAGTCAGATTGGGAAGCTAGGTTTGAATCTTATAAACCAGGTGCGTCTAATGATGATGCAGGAACAAGCGGATTTGTTAAGAAAACATTTGGGACTTTTCATAATTTAACTACTGGCGATTCAAATGCAACAATTCAATCTGTTATTTATGATCGATTGACTGGACATTTTCCTGCTGACGGAACTCTTTATACTTCGCACAAGTGTATAGTAGATTTAAAGTCTTCTGCAGCAACAAGTGGTTCTCCAGTTGTTTATGAATATATTGTAGGAAGAGCTGATATAAATAATAAGCCTGACCAAGAGCATATCTCGGAAATACAGACTTTCACTATTTATCCAACTACATTTGTTCCTAGAATATTCCAAACAACAGATCAGCAAGGGTTCCACTGGATTGAATATCAGTGTTGGGCAGGAGCGGCTAAAGAAGTAAATAAAACTATCAATGAAGCTATTGGATGTACTTTTGAATCTGATGGCTACACAGTTAGCTCTTACAATTATTCTGGTAATATTATACCAATTCTTTTGAATACTGGGGACATGACACAGAATGGAACCAGAGTCAATGAATGGTTAGATTATTATAATGGTGGTAAATGTCTGTTTGATCACCTGGAACAGATGAATGTTGTAGGAAATAATGATTTGTGTAACTCTATTGATGAAGTTGATGAGTCTGGTAATGTTACTACAATTTCTTATGAACGCTTAGGAACAGGTGATGACCCTGGTAAATCAAATGCGCATTATTTCCACGTATTCTATTGTTATGAAATTGATCCAGACATAGTTCCAATCATTAGTAATGAGAATGCTACTCATTATGTTCCTTCTTTGTACTATTTTGAAAGCAAGGGAACCAATCCTTATAGATTTGTAATGTTTAATTCAGAAATTACGGCCACTACTTGTCTAGAATGGTATAAACAATTAGACTCGAGTGACCCTAGTACTGCAATTAACGTTTATACAGGTTGGCCAATAACTACGGCAAATAATGCTACTTATGATAACTCTTTTACGACAATTTATACTATGACTTATGATATGTTAAATGCAGGTAATGGAGTTAACACAATAGTAATTTGTCACGAGATGCCATTTACGGTTGTTACTAATGCGAACTTAGTACATGGAAAAGAAAATATTGATAGATCTTTAAAGGAAAAAGCGACCGGAGCTTTGGTTGGTTGTCATGGAAATAGATTAAATTATACGGACACTAAGGCTATTTATTGGTTCTCTAGACTTCTTGAACATTTTAGAATCAAGCTAGTTTTAGGAGGACACAAACATACTTATGCTTGTACAAATCCTGTTCGTGAATTTTACTATTATACATTAAACGGATCTCAGACTAGTTCATTAGAATCAGGTCCTATGACAATGACTAGAACCCTGGAAAATGATAATGTAATTTGGAATACTACTGTTGGAACTACTGATGTCGTTTCTGCTGGAGATACTAACGCTACATATAATTACTCGCTTGAAAAGGCTTCGTCTAATCCTATAACAATAAATACGACGAAATTCCCATTAATGAAGAGTTCAAGCCCGGGAATTACAAAAACCTCAGCGCTGTACTATCCTTATTATGGCGTAAGTAATTTAACTGGTGGTGTTGTGTACTTTATGTGTCAGGCTACAGGATTTAAGCTGAAGTCTAATAAAGAGCTTCCTTCACCAGACCAGAGATTCGCTTATGTTATTCCAAAAACTACAGTAGGCGCTTCTTCTGATACTCCTAATGCAAATCAACAGAGACCTATGTTTGCTGAGATTGCATTAAACGGAGGAACTTATACAATTTATCTCTATAGAGTAGAGAATATAATGAATGGTACTAAGCTTTTCTCACAAACTAATTACTCTAATAGTCCAGCTTCTTTCAAGTTCTTAAAGGGTAATGAGGCTAGTGTGGCTGACGGAACTCCAGCAATTTATGGTAACTGGGGATATACGGCCAAGACTCCTTTGATTGTAGTGAACTGAGTTAGTACTTAAAAAATAATTCTTATGAAGAAAAACGGAAAAAATGTAATTACTGATCAAGACATAACCATTACGGATAATATTAATGCCGGAAGTACTGTTTCGACCGTTTTAGCCAAGCATGAAGAAAAGCTCGATAGACTAGAGAGCAATCTGAAGTGGATTTATAAGAATGGAGGAATCGGGACCGGGTCTGGAGGAGGATCCGGTTCTTATTCTACCGCTTGGAAAATAGTTGTTACAAAAGGTGGGCCTAATGGAGACATTCTTACCAATAATGTACCAACTAATTTAAGTGGAGTTGGAAATTACACTTTTTGTATCCAAATCTACGGAGGCGGACAAAGTTCTTTCAGGATTTCTTCATCATACATAAATACAAAAGGTACACAGGTATCTTCTAGCGTTATTACGGCAGAAGACGGCTTTCTTTGGCAAAAAGCAATGTATCTTGATCTTAATGGTACTATTTCTTTGACTGTAGTTAATCAGGATACACAAGAAGTAAATACCTTCATTATTCCATATATCGTTGTTTCTCATACTTTTACACTAAAATACGTTTATGCAGATTCTAAAATGGACTTTACTCCGTCAAATCATACAATCTTCATGAACGATATTAAAGATTCTGGTATTCAAGCAGCTCTATCATATACTGTATCAGTAGAGTTGCTTAATGCCGAATATACTTATAGTGACTGGGAGGGAAATACTTGGAGAGTTTCACAGACAAACGGTATTACAAAAACAACTCCTCAGGGAATTACGACAACAGTTGTATCTCCTGGAGAAGTTCCATCAGAAAAGCTTATTCAGGGAAAAACTACAAACATTATTTATTTAGATCTTTGTACTGAAACTAATATTCTGGATTTTCTAGCAGATAATGATAATGCGAAATATACTCAATTTATTTTAAATGTTAATATTACTTTAGAAGGAAGTCCAAATCCCGAGAATATAAACGAGATGTCTTTAAAGGACAACTTAATTCCTGCTGGTATGTTCTTGAAACTTACAACATCAGCGGGAACTTTATATGAACACAGACAGCTTGATGGAGATAATGTAATTAACTATCCTGTAAATGGTAGATTTAGCTTAGGTTCTGCAGTATTTGTCCTTACTCCTTATTACGGAAGCTTGGATACTACTAGAAAATATAATTTGTTAATCCAATTAGGAACCTCTCCAGAAGATTTAACACCAGTAAATCAAAATATAACTCAGCTTTCTGACCAAACACAGCAAGCTCCGAGTGTTCCTATTACATCTAGTGGAGAACATTACATTTTATTTACTATTTCTGCAGAAGGTACTAGTTATAGCACAGGATATTATTTCTTTGTAAAGGAATCTACTTCTAACTTTAATTGGATTCCAAAAGATATTACACCAGTACTTACTAGTTATTATAGAAGATTTTCAGAAAGTCATAATATTAGTATACCTTATACTTCTTCAATTTTTAATAATATTAATAATGAAGAGAATCTTGTTTATACATTTGACCAAGGAGTAGCTTCAACTTACAATGACCTAGATCAGCTTCTAACAGTAGGAATACAGTACTCTAGCATTAATGAAACAGAATACCCAATTCTTTCATTTACTGCTTCTGGCGCAACTAATAAATGGAATATCTTTGTATATCAGAATAAAGTTATTGTAAGTACAGCTGATGATATTACTACAAACAAGGACGGAAAGATTACAGGTATTGAGGGAGAGTCTTGTGAAATATTCCTCCCTATGACTGAAAATCTTGATGACTCCATGTCTACCAATTATCACCAGTTAAGTATTTATAAAAGATTTGAAAGAAGGGAAGGTAATAACTACTGGAAGGGTATTTATATCTATCTAGACGGTGTTCTTGAAGGTGCAATTAAAAACTTTGTTACTGTCCATCAAGAGTATACAGGCGTAGTCTTTTATCCTGGAAACTACTATGTAAATGAAATAGAATACCATTGTTTCCAACACTCTGATCAAAGTTCTTCTATAACTTGGTTTACAGATAATGCTTTTGTTGGCTATTACTATACCTATTTTGAAAAACTTCTCGGAGGCAATGTTAGTGATAATGACAAGATTTTGTATGATGCTTTTTCTGGATTTACTTGTGACAGTGAGAATTTTGTAAAGACGAATTCTACGGCAATTAGTAATATCGCTAAGGCTTCTAAAATTCCAGTAATGGTTTTGTCCTTTACAGATACAGCAGGTAGAATTAATGATACCTATAACGGCTTTAATGTAGATAATTTCAGAAGATGGGTTAGTGCCGAGTATACTGAAATGGACGAGCTGGAAAATATCAATGTCACTGTTCAATGGGCTGATGGAAAAGGAACAGAATTAAGCACTATTACTAAACAAGGATCTAGTTCTCCAGCTAATTTCGAACTTACACTTCAAGGCTCTTCTACTATGAGTTATAGGTGTAAGAATTTTGAATTAATAGCTCCAGAGTCTAGTGATGAAAGTAAATGTCTTTATTCTCCTAATTTCGATCCGAATGACCCTAACACATTCCTACCAGAAGAATCATTTACTCTAAAAGCCGATGTAGTAGACTCTAGCCATACGAATAATAATGCAATGGGTAAATTTATCAATGATATCTCTACTCCATTCGCGTTGGCAAAACAGGGGAAAGCTCTGTATGGTAACTTTATTAAAAACTGTTTGACTGGTTTTCCTATCTTACTGTTTATTCATACAAGATATAAGCAGGATAAAAATGCAACCGACGTTAATATAGAAAACTACTACTTTTTTGGAATATACAATTTCAATTTAGGTCGTAAATCATATTTTAATCTTGGCTATAAAGACTTAACAAAACTTGAAAGTTTAGGCCTTACTTCTGGATTCCATATTTATGATATAGCACCTGAAGATAATGGTATTCTAAACTCAGTAGCAGCGGCCGAAATTCAAGGTAATAATAAATTCTTTGACTTTTCTCAATATAGCGAGACAATACTGTATGATATAGGAACTGGTGATGAGACGGTAATGTTTGGAGACTTTGTTGATGGCGTTTCTGGCTCATCTGGTAAATATGCAAATGCTAAAAGTAAGATAGCAGCCTTTGTTAGAAGAGTTGCTAGAGCAGGCGGTTATGCATTTGAAGCTGTAGGCAAAACTTTCTCAACAAGTCCGGCTGATTTTTATGGATATAACGATAAATATTCTGCTGTTGACTCAAATGGTGTTCCTAAAAATCAAGTTCCTAACTATTTATACCAAGCAACTCGTACAAGAGAAGGAACTACTAATGTTTATAATTTCACAATGCTTCAAGATCCTGCAACAGAGCGTGACTTGAAGGAGCTGTTATTACAAGATGAAACTGGCGAATCTAATGTAGAAGTTGGTCTTGATTATACGGCTGTCTGTGAATATTATACTATCTGTATGGCCTTTGGTTTGGTTGACTCTGTTCAAAAGAATTTAAATATAAAGTCTTGGAACTCGGGAACTTCTTTCTATCCAGCCTTCTATGATATGGATACGTGTTTAGGAGTATCCAATTCAGGTTCGAGAATCTCTTATTTTGCCTTCTCAGATTATTGGGAGAGTTCAATAGATAACAAGGGATACTTGAATGAGGCTAATGTATGGAGAGACTATGCACCTAAAGAAGAGAGTGATACAACAAATGGTCAGTCTGAAGAAAATAAAGACAGTGATCCTAATTCAGCCTTCTTTGATATTCCGTCTTCATATCTTTTTGCAATTGCTAAGTATGCTTATCCAATTTTAAAAGAGAATGATCTTATAATGCACCCATCTAATTTGTGGGCGCTTTGGAGAAACTCTTCTAGGAATGATGCTTGGACTACTCAAAGTGAAAAACAGAGAGGTTGCTTATCAGATGCTACATACTTCATGAATACATATTATAATGATCACTTAAAGAATGTTCCTCTAAGTGCTTTTAATTATAATTATAAGTATAAATATTTCGTATTCCCAGAGAACTCAATAGCATTTGATACTACTAATTTCCCTAAGTTCTATGGTAGAAAACAGGCGTATACTGCTGACTGGTTGCAGGGAAGATTTCATATTCTTGATGCTTACTTCAATTTAAACCGTTTAGGTGACACAATGAATGCTCAAGGGGATATATCTTCACCAATACCTGATACCCAATTTATTGATAGTAATAATAAAGATATCTATGTATTGAAAGATATTTTCTCGGATTCCTCAACAGGTAACCAGTATATAAATCTTTCAGCTGCTATTTCAGTTCAGGCTAAACCGTATGCACCATTGATATTAAAGGGAACAAACCAAAGTGCTCGTTATATTTTGCCTTATGATGGGAGTCTTTGTAACTTGTCAATAAAAACCGACAGTAACCAATTCTCTTTGTTAGGTGGTTCATCATTATGGACGTATCTTAGCTCTATTAATCCGTTTATTACCACAAAAGGAACATTAACAGTCCGATCAGATTACTTTACTTCATTAATTGGAACTTCTGGTGTTTGTAGCTTATGGACAATTAATACTCCTAGCTTAAAAACAATTTCATTAACCAATAATGATAATTATTCTGGTAACTTGGTATTTGAGTCTACAGGTACTACTGATAATTTCCCTAATCTTAAGACAATTAATATATCGGGGACAAAAATCTCTCTTAGGGTATCTAATGAGTCGTTTACTACACTGAATGCCACTAATATGAAGGCAGGTAGTAAGGTAGATATAACTAATGTAAATACACTGTCTAAGGTAACTTTATCTGGTGTTCTATCTTCTCTAAATATACCTGCTTGGCAAAATAATATTATACTTCCTACAACTTGGTCAGAGGAAGAGTCTTCTATTAGTTGGGGCTGTAATAGTGTGACAATTGTTAATGATATTCAAAAGTATCCACACAATACACTCACGATTAGGAATAATACTACAATGACTTCTCTTAGTGTAACTGGCTTTGAGAATGTGTATATATACAATTGTCCTAAGCTTGAAATGTTTAGTGTAAATGATACTAATTCTGATGTCTTAAAAACACTGGTCATAGAGGCGCCAAGCATAAGTAATACTACTGCTGCTACATTAAAATCAGGAGCAGAAACTGGTGTTGTAGATTTCTCTAATCAAACAGCACTTACTAGTATCCGCCTAATGAATACTAGGGTAGTTACTTTGAAGTTGCCTAATAAAGACGTAGATCTCCCTTCTCGAGCTTTTTACGGTTGTGCTGACTTAAAGTATATTGAAGGAAACGGTAATTATTACATATGTGGCGGGGAAACCTTTACTAACTGTAACAAGTGGACATATAGACAGCATGAGGATGTTCCTGGAGAAGACCCAGTATTTGCTAGAGTGTTTGTAAAAAATACTTGTACAAATTTGAACAATACTTTTTACATAACTAATTCAAATATCAAAGGCTCAATTGACTATGATGCTGCAAAATATTTTCTCGATGAATGTACTAAAAGTGCAACTAATTCGACAATAAGTGCCGCAAATGTAGTTACAGCCAATAATCTTCTTCGTAATCAATCTATTGTTTATAGTCTCGGAAAGGGTTGGGAAGAATATCTGAATAATACTTGCTCTTTATCTTTGTCAAGCTTTTCAAGTGTGACTAGTGCTAGTGGTATACTTTATGATAATCCAATTGACTTCCTTAATAAATACTTGTTTGCCGGGTTTGCTACAAATTCCAGCAATTTTGTTTGCTCTGATACTCCAATGGTAGGTGAAAGAACTGCATTTAATCCTAAAAATGGAGCGAATACTAGAGGAATGTGGAGACCTTATGGAAGTACTAAATATCATGTACTGTATACAACAATAGATGTTTTTGAATATATTTCTAGTAAATTTTCAGCATTACGACTCAGATTAACAAATACAGACGATACCTGCTATTTCTTCATAGAATCTTCTCCTGGAGCAACAGATTCAGTAACTGGAGTTAACGATTTCGAACCACTAGCTGAAGTATCAATGCATGACTTCTTCTATGGTGGAGGTAGTAATGCACCAAGAGCACTAAAAATATTAAAGGGAATGGAAATTTTCCCAGACCATATTATTAATTGTGCCAATTGGTTTACTACTGATTATGCGGCTATTCAACCAGGGACTGATATAGATTCTGGCCTGGACTTAGATGATATTTTCCAAAGAATTAGTTATTCTGGAGTTAAAGGACTAGAGAGATTATTCTACAATGTTGAACTAAAGCAGGTAGTTAGATCTTTTAAGAATATTACACTAGACCCAGATACTAATGATGGTAAGGGCAGAATTGATATGGCCACTTTCGTAAACTGGGGAATTGGAGAGAGTGATGTAAATGTAATTAGCAGAAAATTAAGAAAGTTTAGAGTACTGTTTGGAAATGTTGTGGAAACTAGTATTGGATTTCCAAAAACAATTACTTATCCTGACTTCCAAGCACTGTGGGCAAATGTACTTAAATATGCTACTAATCTTACAGGCTTATACAGACTTTTTTATAACTGCATAATTACAGGAACTACTCCTACTGAGTTTTCATTAGTTGACGAAAATTATACTGGAGAATCAAATACTTCAATTGCTATAATTGATTTCTTATTCTCTACTTGTTATTTTAGGGCTGATTTAAATTCTCAGAACCAGTATCTAACCATAACTCACGATTTCTTCAAATACCTTCCTAATCTTACTGACTTATACGAAACTTTCTATGCAACCAGATGGAAAAATCCAATTCCATTTGACTTCTTTAGAAAGCGTAGAGAGGTAGCTACTACTGCTTACGTACCTACTGATGGTGGTTCTCGAAAACCTGTTAAATTAATTACGTACGAATACAGCCGTACATTAAGCACACTTGAAGGTTGTTTTAGAAATGTCACCTTTGAGTCTCCACAGTGTTTTGATCCAGAAGGCGCTTATAATAAAGGAAGTTTTAAGAGAGTACGATTAGTTTCCTATGATGGAAGTGGAAATGAAGTAGATGAAGGAACAGTATATTATGAATCTGCTGTCTCTCAAACCGAGTGTACAATAACTCAACCTACTGAAATTACTGATGTGGAAAATATTCAGAGTCACTATGCCCAGAGAGTTACTACCAATCCTCTTGGAACTAGTGGTAGTTTGGCAGTGAAAAACCTGGTCAATTACTCTAATGTTAGGGCTGATGGGTGTTTTGTAGCTCCTGATATTTTCTATGCAGCTCAGCCTTCAGGTTGTTCTATCTATGCTTGTTTTGCTAACTATAACGGAGCAGTAGTTACCTTTACTGGAGTCATTCCGGACCATCTATTAAAGAATTGTAGAAGCACTAGTATTACGTACACTTTCTACGGTATCTATATTACCCCTAAATTGTACGATACTTACATAGAAACTACGGATGACGGCAATGGGAACTCTGTACAAATTACCCACAAGTATTATTACTATGTTCCTATTGATTTTACGGAATCTACTTCGCTTAATAATGCCTTTAATTTTAAGCTGATCGTTCCTCCAGTAGCTGAGTATGAAAAGATTTATTATGTTGTTTTCTTAAATGGAGAAACTTCTAAGTCTATTCCAACCTCAGTAACTACCTTAGCGCATGGATTACCTGGTGCTACGAATTCCGGAGGATCTGAAACACCTACAGGCCTGGTAAATCAAGCAGCAGGTTTCCCAAGATATTATACTGCAGATTCTGGTATTAGATATGCAGCTATGGGTACTCCTATCTTCTCTCCTGTTTATGTAGATGATGGAAATGGAAATCAGGTTAGTACAGGAGAAACACAGTTTACTGGAATGGAGTGGGGATTTGATTTAATGTCTTATCCTAACTTAAAGCTGGATAATATTTACAATGCTCCAATTAGTATGTTCTTGTATGGAGAATTAATACGACCTGGAACACTTATCTCGTGGAATAAGTCAACTCTGCTTAGCAATTCGAGTGGATATTTCATGAGAATAGGTTATAGTGATATTGGTGGTTTGTCATATAACGCTAGAATCTCACTTCCTTTGTCCAGCAATAGCCAGTATTTAACTGCTGTTAGTTCTAACCCTAAAGGTAATAATGTTAATATAGAAAGTATTATCGGCTATGATGCAGGAAATTATAACCTGTATAAAGCTTATTATGATAATGTTACTTTCTATCCTGTCCCTTAAAAAATAAAGAAGAGCCTAGAGTTATTTTTAGGTTCTTCTTTATTTTGTTTTGATACACGTTTATTCAAATTATTAATTACTTTTACTTATATATGAGTACAAACAAATAAATTTTTATTATTATGAATATATTGGATTATTTAGCTATACGAGTAAACAACAAAGAAACAGTAGATCGAGAAGTTTATGCTGATGGTGTTTTTGACATTATAAGTTATTTATGTCTCGAACTCTGGGACTTTATGAAACAAGAAAATAGATTTTTTGGAATAATTCCTATTTATAAAAAGACAGTCGACAAGTCCATAGAAAATTTTAATAATAGTATAGAAGATTGGAATAATATAGAGATTTATGGGAAAGTTTTGTATCTATTTAAACCATTATTGATAAAAAGCTACAAGAGACTGTGTTCAAAACATTTGTCTAAAGCTGATTGTATTATTGTTATTTTATATAAAATTACTGATCTATTAAAAAACTCATCACACTTTACACACAGGACCGAATTAAAAAATATACATAGAATAGTAAAAAAGCTATACGATAATATCAGAAATAATGCTAAGACTACTGACCTTTTATCTTTAGTATCTTCAATAAACTACTATTTGGAGAAAGGTTGGGTAGGCAAAACAGCTATATATGAGTTTAATATAGGAGAAGAAAACCGAGCCGCAATAAAAACACCTTTAGAGGGGAGTGGCGTTAGATTGGATAACGGTAATAGTTGTGTAAGTGAAATAGTATGGAAAGACGAGTAGTTAATACATTAATAGTAGGCGATAATGATTTAGATTGTAATTGTGAAAAAGTAACTCTCGATAACATGACAATTCTAAATCTTGGGTTTATTAGTAAAGATATAGAGAAATTTGACCTTATTGTTTACGTAGGAAAGCGAGGAACAAAAGTCTTAAGGTCTAGATTTTGTAATATTGGAAAAATTGTCGACACTTTGTAAAAAAAAAGAGAAGGATTAATTTCCCTCTCTTTCTTTTTTAGTCTTTATTCAAAATCTTTTTAATAATAAGTCCAAGTGCGGCGATTCCCATACCAATAACAGCTCCGATAGACAGAAGATCATAGTCATCTTGTGAGACTAACTTATTAGGTGATTCTGGTTTTATTTGCACCTTACCATCGCTCTGTTCTTCGTCAGTTGAACCAACTCCAACATATAATACTGTTTTCATCTTCATAATATATTTAAGTCTGTTAAGTTAAAGTGGTAAGTTCTGATTGTTACTTTGTAAATCCTGGAATTTTTGTAAGAAACCACCAGCGCTAAGAAGAACATCCTTTACACTAGTTCTTCCAGTTAACAAAGGAACATTATATTTTTCACAATACATTCTAATTTGACTGTACATTGGATGCATTTCGCCACATCTCACAATCAATTTTCCGCTTCGTAAATTGCTTCCAAATTCCAATATAGGTACAGGTGACTGAGATTTATTCATGATATTTAAGAAGATAATATCAGCCATGTCTTGTCCACTTAGTCTCCATTGCATTGTTTGAACGAATGCAGGATTATCAAGATTTGGAGCAGCAGGTGATTGAAAAGGTACGTGAGGATTAAAAATTATCCAGTTAGTATTTTTATACATTAGCAAACCTTTCAGTGGATCTGTCAAGTTTACCATTGCCTCACAAAATTTACTTTGCCAATCATTCTCTGAGCTTGCAAAGTCCATAGTTCCTCCTAAATACAGTTTAATTGCATCACCTGTCATTTGGGGAACTTCATCACCTGGATTTAAAACTATTATCTTTTCATTAAGTTGCTGCATATATTATGTCCATTTTGTAAATTGAAGTTTAGGGCTGTAATCCTTTTTAAGTTTTGGAATTTGCTTTTTCCACAACATTAAGGCTACATCTGCGTATTCTGGAGTTCCATATTCAAGTCTATACTGAATAAACTTAGGATTATGTACGTCCATATCCAAGAACTCTTTGTAGTCTTTTATAAGAAGGATATCCCGCTTATTTTTTACATTGTCTTGAATCTCTTCCTGCATCTTATCAGGAGAGTATCCAGACAATGGGAAAAATCCAATTATATTTAGTTCTTTACTAACTGCTACTTGAACAAATTTAGAAAGTACCTTTGTCGCATTATTAATCCAACGGTTGCCTCCATTAAAGCTTGTAGGAGTGGTCGAAAAAGAAACCTGTGCTGAATCCACTGATTTCTGAATAATACTGGTTTCTGGAGGTAATATTTTACTCTCTAATACCATTCCTCTAAAATTAGAAAAATATCGACTTAACAAATTAGACCTAACAGTTACATTTACTCTTGAAGTCACTGGATTAAAATCGGTAATTATTTCCATACTTTTCTATAATTTATTGTTTTATATTTATCATTTATAAGAACCTATGGCTTTACTAAAAGAGAGTTTGTGTAGGACTTGATTAAAAATAAAATAAGAGAGTATTTTTAATTTGACCCTCTTACTTTATTTTATTATTTATGGATTTTCCTCTTCTACCTCTTGCTCTCCAGAAATTTGCTCAACTACAGTAACTGTAATAATAGCCTTTTTACTAGGATCATTAACATCATAGGCAGTAACAGTAGAGGTTCCTAAATTTACGGCTCTCAAAATACCATCCTCTACGAAACAAACATCCGCTCCACTTTCAGCATCTTTTGAACACTCCCAGATCAATTTAGGCAAGTTAGCTGAAATAGGCTCTGAAGTTACATTAATTCTACGAAAATCACCCTTTGCAATAGTAACAGTTTCAACATCGAGTGAAAAAGATGTTGCAATGCGGGTTTCATAAATTTCCCCAGGCGTTAGTCTTTCTACTTGATCGTGATAAATTTTTGGACCAGTTGGAACATTTCCCAAGTTCTTTTCATTTAACACGCTTGTTTCAATGGCAGTGACAACACCGTTCGTATCAGTTTGATAGATCATCTTTAATTGTGTTTTATAAGTTTTTTATTTTTATTTATTTCTTTCCTATGTTTTTTATAGTACCGTCGTAAAAAACTTCCAGCGATATAAATAACACAGATTAGATCCAAAAGCATGAGAATTATAACGACGGTCCCACTAACTAGGATTACTATCTTCATCTCTATAGTTTAAGATTTTCCCATGTAAAAGACCGTTCATGATATAAGAAATCTTTGTCAAGCTCTTTTAATATTTCTAAAGCAGTAATTAATTGGATCAAACAGTCGGCACAAAGAACGACAGAAGATTTAGTACTACCAAAAGCTAAATATTCTTTATTAGTTTTTTCTGGAGTGTTTGGATTTTCTAAAATAAGTTTATCCCACTTATCCTTTTCATACAATATTTTTCCACAAATACTACAATCAGCCGTTTCTTCTCCTTCAATTGGAAAAATATTAGAAGGATCTGAAAAAGCGTGTCCGAGATGTTTGATAAAATTTCTATATTGGTAAGTCCTTGCTGCTTCGATTATAAGCTGAACTTCGCCCGTATTTGGAGTAAGTAGACCAGTCATAGGAATATTATTCTCTTTTCTAAACAACTGTATTCTACTAGGAAGCTCTCTGTCTTTTAACGGACGAGGATAGACATACATATAGATAAATCTCTTTTCAGCGTCATTAAGCTTTTTACATGAGGTAAGTAGCTCAACTCCTTTTTGTTCATTAATTTTGTTATCTAATAAATAGTCTATGTACGGTTTGTACGTTTTATAATCTGGTATCATCTATAAGAATTTTGTTTATTAATTTTCAATTAAATGGCTTATTTCCAAATTTCTTTTATCCAGTTTCTTAAGTTTTTGTACCAGCGATCCTCTCCTGGCTTACTTAATACTAAATAAGGCTCTCCTGTTTCTGGATCCTCTTCATATTTCCACTCAGCAGCTTCTAATTTCCAAAGCTCTCCGTATCCATAATCACCAACAGAAGTTATTACTTTAATTAAGATAATGACTTCTAGTACTAAAGAGGTAAATATATACCACAATGTAGATATAACTTTCATAATAATTTCTTAAAGTTTCTATTTATTATCATCAATAAGGAACTTGGTCTGAATGAAGAGAAAAAAGAAGACTAAGAGATTTTTTATACTTCTCTTAGTCTTGTTATTTAGGCCTCTGGGCGACGTCTGTTGTCTCTATTATTGTTATAATAGGTTTTCGCCTCTTTTGCTCCGAGGGCCATGCTGAGACGCTGATTACGGGCAATTTGCTCCCGAATTACGTCTCGAAGGTCTTTTGCCTCTTTTAATTCCTTTTCCAGCCTGCGGCTTTTTATTACCGCACCTGTTGCAGCAGCGCCAGCAATTATTACACCGGCGGCTAACAATTTTTTACTGATTTTCATTTTATTTTGTTATTTAATTGTTTACATATATAAGATTTTTAGACGATTGAAAAAAAAGAAACCATTACGGAAATGTACAGAGCAAGCCGACAATAACTAGTTGTTGATTATTTAGAAGTAGCTGCATGTACGAAGCCGTAATGGTATATATAAAATCTATGACATTTTTAATCAAATATAAGAAATTGACAGGTTTTGAAAAGAGCAAAAAAAAACCATTACGGAGATGTACAGAGCGAGTTCCCTATAACAAATTATTTATTTAGAAGTAGCTGCATGTACGAAGCCGTAATGGTATTTTATGAACCTAACTTTTTTTCAAATATAAGAAATTGACGGGTTTTGAAAAGAGCAAAAAAAAAATAGAGATCAGAATTTATATATTCTTAATCTCTATTATCAGTATTAATCACAAACTGCAGCCGCTTCTGCTACTATCATATAGTCTGCTAAAACATCTGCTTTTGTAATTATTTTTCCATCAAAAGGAATTATGTTTCCCTCTTCATCTACTTCCTGAGGAACAGTGTTTAGTACTTGAGCCCCTTGAGCTTTAAAACTGTTCTCTAATACAGTTAAGCTATTCACCCATTCTCCGTTTAATAAGAAGTGAACTATGTGTTTAAGTTCATTCTTATCTGGAACATTATTATTAGTAGGCATATTTATAAAGTAGGCCTTTCTATCAACTAGGTCAAATAGCCAACAGAATACACTAGGATTTGGAGACTCGGATGTAGCAATAAATTGAGGATTTTTAGGGTTCCAATCTAAAGAGGATTTTTCCCACCCTACTAGATATTCATACCCAAACCAGCAAGGTAGCGTATTAAGTCCTCTATTCTCATAGTTATTTACGTTCATAACTATATATCTCCATCCTCTTGATCGTGAAGCTTCAACATCAATATCTATATATTCTGAACAGCCTCCGTCTCTATGTCTAACATCTCCACTATATTTTCCGTTCTCGTGGTTATGAAAACTGTTCCATCCAATTGCAACAGATTGAGTAAGATCCTCAGAAAGACATACTCCGTGTAAATCTATATCTTCCTCTTTATCATCTTCTTGTATCCAATGACAGAAGAATCTAAGGAATTTTACTGAGTCAGGAATTTCAAAAGAGCTGGCAGTAGGAACTGTTTCACTACCTCTCATATTAAGAGGAACAGGAACTTCACTAAGATGAGGATCAAGCACAACGGTCTGTCCTTTTAATTCATCTCCTTTATATTTATTATAAATATTGGCAAGGAACTTCTTTTCTAGAATATCCTTAATTTTAACAACCAGATCTGATGAAAGTGGTTCCAAGCCATCAACGATATTAACACATCCTGTTTTTCGACTTTTAAATAGTCTTTCAGTAACTTTATCTCTACGGCTATAGTAATTTAATAGCTCTATTAAAGTTTTGTTCTTAACATCGCTTAATGATGACAAGAGGTTTAATAGATCATTAGTATCTCGCTTCTCATCCAAGTATCTACGAAGAATAGAATCAAATCTTCGTAAAAATTCACCTGGACGTACAGAAACTGCAGTGGCTATTTTATCTATAGACTCAGACCTGTACATATTTTGAATAGTACTAGCCCAAGTTCTAAACTTCTTTCTCTCTTCACTAAAGCTTTTTATAAACTCTGCAGCTTTAGGATAACGTTTCGCATAGTCCCCAATGTGTAACTTTCTAATTACTAACATCCAAGGACCTACGAATCTTTTACTCTTGGCTTCAATAACACAAGAACTAACTCCTTTCTTTAGAGCCATTTGGTCGATTAATGATAGGATAGTTCTTCGATTCTCCCTACTAAGAGGAATAGTGGTATAATCTTTTGACACTAGTTCTGATGAGCCATCTGACCTTAACAAAGACACTGCGAATCTTAAAATATCCGTAAAATCTTTGGGAGAATATTTATCTTTTAAGATTCTCATAACAAAAACAAGAGTCTCTTTGAAAGGTATATCTTCTGGCAATTGATAACCTTGTTCAGATGTTAAGAAATAAGATAATTCTTCCTTCACCTGGTCCGTTAAACTGACTCCAGCTTTACAGATCGTTTCGGGTATCTGTAAAAACTCCTCTTTAGTCATAAGATTAAACGTTTCTGGCTCTCTTTTCAATATATTCTCGTCAGATGTTTCTACCGTTGTATCAAAAATAATACTATCGTAGTCAAGAGTTTCGTAAATCATTGATTGAAACTTTACTAACTCTTCCTCACTTTGAGAAGCAACTTGACTTGGAAACCCAGGATAAAGAGGTTTAAATTTAAGGTGGTAATCCTCGTGATATTTTTTGATAAGGACAGGAAGATTATCCTTTACAAACCCGGCCATCTCGTCCTTACTTATGTATTTTATTACTTCATCCGAAAACTTAATTCCAAATCTTCGGAATTCTTGTAAAAAACTTATTAACAGGTTCGCTCTTTCAAGATCAAGCGCCTGAACTGTTTTTGACTCACATAAAACTTTCTTTCTGTTGAATGCAATAAATTGTTTCATTTTTACCGTTTTATATAGTTTAACGTATATAAGGAGTTTTGACGACGACATAATAAAAAAAAAGAACTTATACTATTAGATTTCTCTAGTAATAAAGTTCTTCTTTTTCAATTACAGACCTGCACCCGTTGTCATTCGGGCGACATAGTCTTTAGCTTTCTCCTTTGGCATATACTTCCCCGTTTTCTCAAGAAACTCCACAAAATTTTCCATTGTTACGAGTTCCTGAAAAGCTGGATCCTTTAATCTACTTTCCATAACGTCTTTCAATGCTGACCTCATGGCAAGATCCTGTGCTTCAACTACAGCTATTTGACTAACTGCAGTTCGAGCCAGTTCCAGTCCAGCACTTGCCACGGACTGTACTAAGAACATTCCTATATCCTTAGCATCTTCCTTTAGTGTCGTTTTCATTGTGCGCTGTTTTGGTTTTTATAAAGTTTTCCATTTGCTCTTCTGTAATCTTTCCTTGAGCAAGAAAAATAGATAAGTATTCTCTTAACTCTTCAGAAGTGGAAGTATTAGTGTCGTATCTAAATTGTAGATACTCCTCCCTATTTCCTTCCTTTGAAAAATACTCTGTTAGAAAGCTTATTTCCTCAGGATCAAGCTCAATCCCTAACTCATACCTTCTTTTGTGAAAGTAGAGCCTTTTTTGACCTTCAGTAGCCATTCCGTCGTGAAGGACATCTAAGCTAACTTTTACACTCCCTACTGCATTCGGGAGATATAAATTGGCAAACGCTGTGCCTGCCAACACCGGGATCTGTGATAACACAGTCCCGAAGGCTTTTAGTAATCCTTTTTTGATCATATTTGATTTTAATTTTTTTTTATTAATATATTCATATATAAGGGTTTAAAACGAACAAAAAAAAAGAAGGCACTAGTCCTTCTTTAATTCATAATACCCCTACAATTCTCGGGGCTCCGGTTATACGGGTTTCCTCAACCCCCGGGCTTGTGTTTATTCTAACTACCTGAAGCGTTAACACACAAAACGCTTACTGCCCGCCACCTCGGGTCCATCTCCCTTTACAGGAGTTTCCTTGCTGCCACAAGCTAAGATTACCGAGCTTGTCAGTAGGTGTGGAGCGCAGACCACTCACCCTTTTAGGGCTTCTTTGCGGTTTCACGGAATCCTCCCTGCGTCGAGTAATTCCAACCTTTTTTATAGAGGTTCGGACCTCTTTCTTACTATTTTATTCATATATAAGGGTCCGCCTAGCTTTTTAGCCGGATTTTTTATTAATATAGAGTCCGCTTTATTTAATTTTATGAAAAAAAAATACTTGACTTTATTTCAAGTCAAGTTTGTGATCCGGGAGCGATTCGAACGCTCGACCTACAGCTTAGAAGGCTGTTGCTCTATCCACTGAGCCACCGGACCTATTTTTATTTACAGTGGACCCAGTAGGGATTGAACCTACGACCAACTGATTATGAGTCAGCTGCTCTAACCACTGAGCTATGGGTCCT
>AUXO015067714.1_pt1 | contig 43146 bp, 74 predicted proteins | sample 768731 | NCBI WGS metagenome assembly AUXO01 (sample SAMN02715735, study PRJNA202380) | gut metagenome | biome: sheep rumen | host: Ovis aries | place: New Zealand: Palmerston North | reverse complement strand
CAGAATGAAAATGTGCAATGAAATGAGAACGCACTTCACTGTAGAAGGATATTTTTTCAGCGAGAAGCAAAGCAAGAAAAGGCTGGAATTGCAGTATCTGCGATATGCCACCAGAGCCAACAGAAAGATGTCAATACGAATACGGAGAGGATTGTCAATTCAAATGGCTATATGAAGATGAAGTCCAAAAGGTGATAGGAGGCGAGTAAAATGAGTAATCTTGAACACTTAATTGAGAACACGCTTGTGGCTATGGAAGATGATAAACTAAGTCCAGAAGATATCCGCAAACGTATTCAGAATGATATTAATTTTCCATATACAGCATTATCGGTTGATGACGTATGGGAGATATGCCGGTATGTAAAATATACATGGTGTAACGGTAGGTGATAGTATGAAAAACCGTGACAAGTACATACTCAAAGTCAATGAGTATGATATGTTAATCAAGATACAGGCAACAATGCTATCACATAACTGCTGCGTTATAGAAGCATTGGCAGGGATAAGCTGCCCGAATGAAAAAATGTGTATGCTGAGTAATTGCAGACGGTGTATACAGGCTTGGCTGAATAAGGAGGTAAATGCATGAAAGCAAAACAGATAATGGCTATTGCGGCGCTATGCATAGCAATGGTCGGAATTACAGGATGTGATGAAGCAAGCCGAGTGAGCTACAATCTCACATTAGAAGCTGACAACTTCAATACATATCGAAGAATAACGGTTATCAACTGCATAACAGGTGATACTCTTATGCAGCTTGAAGGGCGTTGTTCAATAACAGCAGATATCGCAGATATCAACGATAATCAGCTTGAAGTTGTGACGGAGTACGAAAAAGGGCAGTATAACAAACAGATTATCGGACTTTCGGATAACGTTACGTATCTGGTAGAAGATTTGGAAGTTAAGGACGTTAACGAATATCACCACTACATGAACTTCAATCCGCATATGTGGCTGCCAGAAATGCCAACATATATCGATTAAGAGGGATAAGATGTGAAACGCACAGCAACACCAGAAGAGAAAAAAGAGTATCTTAAGCAGTACCGAAATAGTGTTATCTGCGATATGAACTGTTTTGAATGCAAATTTTCAGACTGCAAATGTTCAAAGCCGCCTACAAAAGCAGAACGGCAGATGCTGGCGGATGCTTTCGGACTTACAGACCCAGTAAGAAAAAAGAGGATTGAAATGGAGCAAAAAAGAGACAGGCGAATTAAAGCACAGTTAAGATATCAGGAAGAAAAGAAGCTTAAGCAGGTTAACAAGAACCTTAAGGAGGTTAAGCATGGAAATCATTAATGAAAAAGTAGACCACCCAGAGCATTATCAAGGTGCTAACGAGTGCATTGATGTAATGAGAGCTATGTTCGGCTGGGAAGCGGTCAAGGCGTTTTGTAGATGCAATGCTTTCAAATATCGATTCAGAGCTGGAAACAAAGTTGGCGAATCGGCTGAGTCGGATATCAAGAAAGCTGAATGGTATGAGACATATCTGTTAGACAGAGAGGAACTCTGATTATGGATAAGCTGAAAAAATGTCCTTTCTGCGGTGGAGACGTTAACTTATTCATAGGATTTATGGCAGGTCTTCCAATGATAGTGTGTGGAAAGTGCAGCGCTACAGTATCATTCGGTGGAAAGGAGACGAAGGAGCAGACTATCAAGGCATGGAATAGGAGGGAGAAAGATGTATAACAAGTACGGCGCAAAGAAATCAACATGCGTCCAAGGACATATGCATGATAGCAGAAAGGAAGCAATACGTTGCAATGAGCTACACCTGTTACTCAGGGCAAAGCAGATAACAGGCTTGGAAGTACAGAAGAAATTCTCACTCATACCAGCAAGGCAGTACCCGAACATGAAAAATGAGAGAAGCCTTGACTATGTAGCAGACTTTGTATACATCGACAGAGCAAGTGGAAAGATGATTGTAGAGGACTGCAAAGGATATAAGACAAAGGATTACATCATAAAGCGGAAGCTCTTCAAGGACAAGTATTGCTACAAAAACGATGATATTGTTTTCATAGAAACTTGACAATTAGTATAAATTATGCGAAAATAGAAAGATTAATTATACTACGAGTTCCAAGGTACAAGCCGTTTGTGGCGAAAAATAGGCAAACAGCAAGGATAATAACGGAATAACGCTTACACCCTAAAAATGAACGTTAAGGGCGGTCTGATTCGTTCATAGTATAATTACCCTACTTTTTGCGAAACGCCAAAAAAGGGCATTTCTGTGCGTTTTAGAGGGTATTGACAAATGAGAAAAAATATGATATAATATTAGTATAATCTGTTACAGATTATACCTTTCATCTGACAAGGGGCGTTGGGGCTTTCGGAATTTCGCTCCAACGCCTTTTCTTTTAGGAGGAACAATGATTTACAAAGAAGAGACAGTGTTTGAAGAAGCTCTCAACCGAATAAGGTGGATATTTGACGAACACGAAGATATAATTGTATCGATGAGTGGCGGTAAAGACAGCACCGTGGTATTTAACCTTGCGCTCATTGTAGCAAAGGAGAAGAACAGACTTCCGCTTAAGGTCTTCTGGTTAGACCAAGAAGCAGAGTGGCAGCACACGGTTGATTATATGGACTGGGTAATGCGGCAGCCAGAAGTCGAGCCATACTGGTATCAAGTACCTTTCGACTTTCCAAATAATCTGTCACAACAGCATGAAACACTGAAATGCTGGGACGACGAAAGCAAAGACAAATGGATACACCCGCTTTCGGATATAGGTATTCATGTATCACCAGTTGATGTTAAGGGGCAAGGCAGAGACGACGCTTTTTATACACTTATCAAGAAAATCCCCGCCGCTATCACAGATAAGAAGTGTGCGGTGCTGGTAGGAATGAGAATGAGCGAAAGTCCCCGCCGCCGAATGTCAATAACTGGACGGGCGGGACAGTATAAGGGGCGGACTTGGTGTACGGCTGCAATTGGTACTACAAGAAAGTTCTGGCCAATATATGACTTTACCGACGACGATATATGGACTGCAATCGCCAAGAACCATTGGAAGTATAACGAAGTCTACGACCTTATGTATCGCTGGGGCGTACAGAAGCGTGATATGAGGGTATCAGCCCTTATCCACGAAACAAGCTGGCATGCCATAGAAATGCTGCAAGAGTTTGAAAAGGATACCTACAACCGCTTTGTAGCAAGGGTAGCTGGAGTATCGACTTTTAATCACTGTTTTGATGAAGGTGGGATAATACCCCGAACACTTCCATTTGCTTTCAGAGACTGGAAGGAGTACAGAGATTATCTGCTGATACATATAACGAAGCCCGAACACTGGGATTTATTCAGAAAGCGTTGGAAAGGTCAAGACGGTGACGACTTCTACAAAGTTCATGTGAAGGAACTTATTCTTAACGATACTTGTGGAACGGTCAATGAAAACTATGCATGGCAGCAGTATGGAAAGAAAAGGCTTGAAAGCAAGTACAAGGGTGCAGATATAGACAAGTTCAATAAGTATATGGAGGAAAAAGCCAATGATAAAAGACCAGCCGATATCGGAAGTTCAGTGGATACCAATTGAAAAGGTGTACGCCAACGACTATAATCCGAACAGCGTAGCTACTCAGGAAATGAAGCTGTTATATGTTTCGGTCAAAAAAGACGGATACACGCAGCCTGTAGTAACTATCTACGATGAGAAGAAAGACCGCTATGTTATAGTTGACGGATTCCACCGCTACAGTATAATGAGACGGTATAAGGACATATACGCAAGCTGTGAAGGAAAACTGCCTTGCGTTGTACTTAAAAACAAGACTATGAATGATAGAATGGCGGCGACTATCCGACATAATAGAGCAAGGGGAAAGCACAGCGTACAGGGAATGAGCAACGTTGTAATGGAAATGCTTTTAAACGGAGCAACAGATTTGCAGATTTGCAATGAACTGGGTATGGAAGCGGAAGAAATAACCCGCTTGAAGTATATCACAGGATACGCCAAGCTATATGAAAATAATGAATACAGCAAAGCTGCATATTCTGAAAAACAGGTTGAAGAAGTAAGAAAGTACGAGGAGGAACACCCAGATGGCGAATAATATACTTATCGAGGATAATATAGAATTAAGAGACATAACATCAATAAAACCTTACGTAAGAAATCCAAGAAAGAATGATAAGACAGTAGAACTGCTGTGCAAAGTCATTCCGAAGGTTGGATTCAATGTGCCGATTGTTATTGATGAGAAAGGAATCATTGTAAAGGGACACGCAAGATTCACGGCAGCGATAAGGCTTGGAATGGATAAAGTCCCTTGTATCGTAACACACGCTGACGAAGAAGCAATTAAGGCTGACAGAATCGCTGACAATAAGATATCTGAGTTTTCTGAATGGGTAAATGAAGAGGTAATGCATGAGATAGACAGCATCGATATGGACTTTGACTTCTCAGAGCTTGGATTCCCTACAATAAGCTTTGATGATATCCCAAGCGTAGAAGATTTTGCAGTAGAGGAAGAGAGCGAGGGCGGAATATCAGACGAAGAGCGCCAGCGCTTGTATCAGGAGTTCCTTGAACAGCAGGCACAGGAGCAGGCTGTAGAAATCAATATGACTTCCGCAACGGAAATTGTCAAGGCGCAGCAGAAACAGAAACAAGTAGCAACTCCACCTCCGAAATATTATAAATGCGTCTGTGAGAAGTGCGGACACGTTATGTTCGTTAAGGAAGGTGATATCTGCGACAGACTGGAGGGCTAAATATGTGGGAGTACGGCGGCTTTTATAAAAAATACGATATGACAGGTGAAATCCATATTGGAACTGGTATAGTCAAAGTGCATGATATATTCAATCCACTTCCAGAGTTCATGAAGGAGGCTGATGTTATATTCACAGACCCACCTTATAATAAGACTGCATTATCTGGATTTTATACGAAAGCTGGAATAGACCAAAAGCCAGATAGCTTTGATATATTCGTTGAAAGATTTGTTGAATGTGTTGAAGAAATCAGTCCAAGACTTCTCATTCTTGAAGTTGGCGTTCCACAAACGGATATGTTTATTGAGGCGTTTAAAGAAGACTATCCACAGATTGTGTGTCGTCCTTCATATTATTACGGAAACAAAAGCCAGCAATGCAATATCGTAATATTCTCAAAAGATGTAATTCCAAAGCACTTACGGGAATTACCGTTTATGGACGAAGAAAAGGTCGTGGAGTATATCTGCGAAAACACAGATTATGATTGCATAGGCGACCTTTGTATGGGTCTGGGATTAGTAGGCTTTTATTCAAATAGATATGGCAAAAGATTTGTTGGCACAGAATTAAATCCGAAAAGACTTGCGGTATGCTGTGAAAGGGTGACAAAGAATGAGCGTGGAAAAATCAATTAAAATCGAGTTTCGGATAATGGCGGTAAAGGAACGCCGTGAAAAGTATATACTTCCAATGCTTAAATCACTTAATATGAGCGAAGATATTGTATTTTACGATATACCCAGAGAAAAAAAAGACCGAAACGCTATGCAGAACGCAAGACGAACTTGGACAGCCCCTACGGAGGCGGACTTTGTATGCGTATTGCAAGACGACTTGGAGCTGTGCGATAATTTTAAAGAAATAGTATATAAGTGTGCGGAAAATTTTCCAACAAGTATATTTTCATTCTACCAGCCAAGACTTAAATGGGAGGATAAAAGCCCCGAAACGCCATATATAAAAATCACAGGCTGTGGAATGTACGGACCAGCAATACTTATTCCGAGCAAGCTTATACCACTTATTTTTTGGTGGGGCGATGAAAACTTTGGAGCAGACTACCCCCACGATGATACTGTTATCGGTATTTTTGCTTCAATGCACGATATTTCAGTCATGGCTACAATTCCTTGTATTCTTCAACATTTAGGACATAACGATAGTATGCTTGGATACAACAACAAAAGCAAGGTATCAAAAGTTTATGCAAAAGAAATTGATGTATCACAGTTCGATACCAATAAATATGTAAAAAGTAAATCAATTACCAATTTTGTAACGCCTCCCAAAAACGGATTTAAGCATGGAACAATAAAAAAATTATCAGAGCTTAAAGGAGGGATGTAAAATGCCAAGTAGTGCAACAGAAGGAAAAGCAAATATTAAAAAAATGATTAACAAAATGATAGCAAATGAAAAATTCAAGTTTTTAGATTTAGGCTGTGGTCGTGGTACATATTCAAGACTTATCGAAAAGCCTTGTTATAGAGTAGGTGTAGACGCTATGGACTATCGAGAAAAATTTGAACTTGATAAATGGTATGACAAGTTTGTTCAACATGATATAAGAGATACAGCTTTTTTAAAAACGCTTGGAAAGTATGACCTTATTATAGCTGGAGACGTTTTGGAACATATGACGGTAGAAGAAGCAAGAAAAGTAATTGATACAATAAAAGAAATGGCGGAAGTTGTTATTATCGCCCTTCCATTTGAGTATCCACAATATCGAAAAAATAATCACTGGGAAAATCATGTACAAGACGATTTGACGCCAGCGTTAGTGAAGGAGCGATACCCAGAATTTGTAACTATTAGCTTGCATAGAAGCAAACAACCCCCTTGGAATGGTAAATATTTCTACGGATATTATATATGGGTGAAAGGAGTAACAAAAAATGATAGCAAGGAAATGTAGTATCAGTAAAGGAGTTGGAAAGTCGAAAAATGGACTTCCAAGCTTTGACAAAGCTCTTATCGACGCTGGAGTAGGGAACTACAATCTTGTAAGGCTTTCAAGTATCCTTCCAGCAAGGCATGAATGGATACCTATTGAAGAAATCAAAAACAATCTGCAAGAGGGAAGTTTATTGCCTACAGCATATTCAACAATCACAAGTGATACGCTCGGAGATACTTTAATATCCACCATAGGCGTGGGAATACCGAAAGACTTCCAGAACGTCGGTATTATAATGGAGTATTCCGATATAAATGTATCAGAAACGGCAGCAATTGCCACGCTCCACGAAATGATAAAAGAAGCCTTTGAGGTAAGAGGCTGGGAGCTTGAAAACATCATATATACTTCTGTTACGGCAAAGGTAGAAGAACCAGAAACAAAGTATACGACTTTCGCTTGCATAGCTGAATGGTGAGAAGGTGAAAAAGTATGGCAAAGATGGGCAGACCGAACATTAAGATAGATAAGCAGCAGTTTGAAAAGCTATGTTCTTTACAATGCACGAAGGAAGAAATAGCTGGATTTTTTAACTGTAGCGAAGATACTATTGAAAAGTTCTGTAAGCGTGAATATGACGCAACTTTTACGGCGGTTTTCCACCAAAAGCGACAGGTCGGAAAGATAAGCCTTAGACGTTCTCAGTGGAAAATGGCTGAAAAGAACGTTACTATGGCAATATGGTTAGGCAAGCAGTATCTTGGACAGCAAGACAAGCAAGAGGTACAGATAAGTCATGACGATACTATCAAGGAAATGGAACAGTATTTCTCAGCTCGGAAGAAGGAACAGGAAGATGCAGAAGCTTGACGGTGGATACGTCAGGGGCTACACAGAAGGGCTGAAAAAGGCTCTTGAAATAATAGAGTATATTCCTACTGATAACCGCTTGCATGGGCGAAAAACGACCGTCAAATCGCTCTCAGAAGCTTTAATGGCTGCAATTGAAGGAAGAGAAGCACTGAGAGAGAACCCAGAAGCGTTTGTGCGGTGCAACAGCAAGGGAGGGTATGAAGTATATGAACCTGTCAAAGGGAGAAGCACTTGACTTATTATGGAACAACCCTATTGAAGTTGGTCACTGGGTAGGCTTCAAGGACTTAACCGAAATGCACAACGAATGGTTGAGAAACTTTCTATACTGCGACAAAGACCAGACTCTGCAAGGACACAGAGGAAGCTTTAAAACTACGGTGCTGTCGATATTCCTGGCACTCCATGCAGTTATAGCTCCAAATGAAACGGTTCTGTTCTTCCGAAAGACAGGCGGAGACGTAACGGAGGTAATACGGCAGACTGGAAACATCTTGAAATCAGGCTGCGTTAATGCGTTAGTACAGGCAATATACGGAAAGGACTTGGTTCTTCTGAAAGACAGCTCCTGTTCGATTCAGACAAACCTTGCTACAAGCATAAAAGGTTCTAATCAGATTGAAGGGCTTGGAATATATACCAGCATAACTGGTAAGCATTCAGATATAGTAGTTACTGACGATATTATCAACGTTAACGACAGAGTATCACAAGCGGAACGAGATACTACTAAGAGAGCGTATATGGAATTGCAGAACATCAAGAACAGGGGCGGAAGGTTCATCAACACAGGAACGCCTTGGCATAAAGACGATGCATTCACGCTGATGCCAAACCCTGTGAAATATGACTGCTATAGTACTGGGCTGATATCGCCCGAAATGCTTGAACAAATCAAGTCGAAAATGACCGCCAGCCTATTTGCTGCGAATTACGAACTACGGCACATAGCAGCAGAGGATGTTATATTCAGCAATCCGAAGACTGGAGCTGACCCAGCAGAAGTTGAACAAGGTATTCCACATATTGATGCGGCGTACTATGGTGAAGACTTCACAGCATTCACAATCGTTAATAAGAAAAACGGAAAGTATTACGTCTACGGCAGACTCTGGCGAAAGCACATTGATGATGTAGAAGATGAGATAATCAAGCTACGAAAGAGCTTTAATGCTGGGCGTATACATTGCGAGAATAACGGAGATAAAGGATATCTGGCAAAGTCACTCATGCAAAAAGGCGAAAGAGTAAGCGTGTACCACGAAAGTATGAACAAATACCTTAAGATAACAAGCTACTTGAAAGACGTATGGGATGACGTTATCTTTGTTAAGGGAACGGATAAGGCATATATCGAACAGATATGTGACTATAACGAAAACGCAGAACACGATGATGCTCCAGATAGCTTGTCGTCATTAATCAGAATGCTTTGGAAGAAGCAAGAGGACAACTACAAACCGATATGGAACGGAGGATTCACACAATGATAAAGACCTTTCAAGACCTTGAAAAACTGTCAAGCGAAAACGACCGCCAGAAGTTTCTTACAGATGCTATAAGCGCATTCAAGTCAAGCGATAACTACAGCATGGCTATTGATGCAGAAAAGTATGCATCAGGTAAGAATGTACTGATATCAAAATATCAGAAATTCCTGTATACAATCAGCGGAGAGCAAGTCCCCGATAACTACACAGCCAATCATAAGATGAAGTCAGGTTTATACAAGAGGTTTGTCACTCAGAAAGCATCCTATCTGCTTGGAAACGGTGTTATCTGCAAGAAAGATGAGAAAAACCATGATAAGCTGGGTAAGGGATTCGATAAAAACCTGTATTTCTATGGCAAGTCAGCGCTTGCAACGTCTTGTTCCTACGGCTTTTGGAACGTTAACCACGTAGACTGGTTCAAGTATACGGAGTTTGTACCGCTTTACGATGAAGAGACAGGAAGTCTCAGGGCAGGTATACGATTCTGGCAGTTAGACGATAACAAGCCGCTTAGAATGACACTCTTTGAAGAGGATGGATTCACAGAGTATATGCAAGGTGATGACGGACAGATATCCATACTCGCTCCAAAACGTGCTTATCGGCTTATCGGCGGAGAGTCAGAGCTTGGCGGTGAAGTAATAAACGGTGGAGAAAACTACGATTATCTACCTATCGTACCATTATGGGGTACATTTGAAAAGCAGAGTACCCTTATCGGAGTTAAGGAACAGGTAGACTGCTACGACCTTATCAAGTCAGGATTCGCCAACGACCTTGACGATGCATCAATGTTATACTGGACACTAACGAACTACGGCGGTATGGACGATATCGACCTTGTGAAGTTTGTCGAGAGGATGAAGACAATCAAGGCGGCTGTAGTAGAGGGAGACGGCGCAAGCGTACAGAGCCACACGGTTGACGTTCCTTATCAGTCCAGAGAAGCTTATCTGTCAATACTTAAGAAAGACTTTATAGAAGACACTCAGATGTTGAACGTAGAGCAGATACAGGCTGGTAACGTAACAGCAACGCAGATTGAAGCCGCTTATGAACCAATCAACGAGTCAACAGATGAATTCGAGTTCCTTGTGCTGGACTTCTGCGAAAGGATATTTGAGCTTGCTGGAATCGATGACATACCTTCTTTCAAGCGCTCACAGATGAAGAATCAGACGGAAGAGACACAGATGATTCTTATGGCTGCGAATTACCTTGACGAAGATACAATCATTGAGAAGTTCCCATTTCTATCGAATGATGAGATTCAAATGGTTAAGAAGAAGAGAGCAGCGGAAGACATTAAACGCTTTACTCAGGAAGGAGACCAGCAGAAAGGAGACCAGAACGAACCGACTGAGGGTGAAGAGTAATGGACTACGGACACAAGCAGACAGATAAACTGCTTAAGGAGCTTGAAACTGAGATAACCGATGTATACGCACAGGCTCAAAAAGATGCTTACAATAAGGCGGCGGACTATTTCAAGCGTTTCATGAACAAAGACCGTGAAATGAATGAAAGGCTGTCAAAAGGTGAGATAACAGAAAAGCAGTATAAAGAATGGCGAGTCAACAAGATGACCGTAGGCGCAAGGTATAAGGCAATGGAAGAGGGGTTGGCTCAGGATATGACCAACTCCAACAAGCTTGCGGCATCCATGATTAACGGACATTTACCAGACGTATATGCAACGAACTATAACTGGGCTACATATCAGATAGAGCAAGACTCACGAATGGATACCAACTTCATGATATACGACCGTCAAACAGTTGAGCGCCTTATCAGAGATAAGCCAGATTTATTACCAATGAAAGCTGCTGTATCAGTCCCAGATGATATACGCTGGAATAAGAAGCATATCAATAATGCTGTGACTCAGGGCATCTTACTTGGTGAGAGCATCCCAGATATCGCCAAAAGGCTTGCTGGCGTAACGGATATGAACAGGAAAGCTGCTATTCGTAATGCAAGGACTATGACCACAAGCGCTGAAAATGGCGGCAGAATCGACAGCTATAAGCGAGCTATTGATATGGGTATTAAGATAACCCAGAAGTGGCTTGCTACGAAGGATAACCGAACGAGACACGAACACGCAATGCTTGACGGTCAGGAAGCAGAGGTTGGAAAGCCATTCAAGGTCGAAGGATATGAAATAGCATTTCCAGGAGACCCAACTGCCGAACCATTCCTTGTATACAATTGCAGGTGCGCTCTCGCATCGGACTTCAAGGGATTCGACTACAAGAAAATGGATGCGTATACGGAAGCAAAACCGATGAGCTACAGCGAGTGGGAGAAAAAACATGAGGTTGAGCAGAAGCCGCAAGCTCCAAAGCTGCCGAGACCTGCTGGAAAGACAGGTTGGGCGTATAATACCGCTGACGGATATAAAAGCAAGGAAAAAGCAATAGAAGACATAAACGCTATTGTTGATAATGCTCCTATTGAAATGCAGAAGCTTTGGGAGAAAAACGCCCCAGACCTTCAACCAGCTATATCGGAAAAAGAAGGAGAAGCCTATTTCAAGCACAGCGATAAGCGTGTATATTTCAACGGAAAGCAAGTCCAAGAAGGTGATGTATGCCACGTACCGTATCAGAACCATTTCCACGAGTTCCTTCACAACATCGACTATCTTAACCGAGATAAGGAAGGACACAGGATGTACTTCTCAGATAGCTGGACTAACAGCAAGGGCGAAACTCTTGAAATGATAATCATGGATGAATGGAAAAAGAAGTTTGGAAAGCTGAGAGACGATGCAGAGATTATAAGTAAACATGTTGCCGACTTGATAACAGGGAATACGCAGAGCGACAAAGACCATATGCATGGAGTTCTTAAAAGAAGCCTTATGTCATATAGAAAAGCAAATGGCATTGACAGAGACGATGCAAGGTATCAAACGCCGTATTCAGAGCTGAAAGAATGTGAAACACTAAAGCAATATCTTGACTTTTACAAAAAATATTCATCAATCCTTATTAGTGACGATGTTAGAAGAGATTACGGATATGCAGTTGATAAGGATGCTGTAAAGGGATACATCAAGGAAATGCGAGAGAAATACAGCTTGCGTGACAGAGGAAATCTTTCGGATATGATGCAGAAATTTACTGTGAAAGAGCTTGACCTTGACCACCCGTTAGGCTGCGGACACAGAAAAACCTATTTCAATACAGAAGGATATCTCAGCAATGAAGCTTTCGCAGAAATGGGAGACAGTACCTTCACGAATCCAGCGGCGTTAGAGCTTATCAAGCAAGAACTTCCAGACACATATTCAGCGTGGCAACAGATGATAAATGAATTGATAGGAGGAAATACAGATGAGTGATGCAGACTTTGAGAAACTACTTGACAAGTACTATGATATGTTCGATGAGAACTATCCGCTTGATATAACCAGCACTCTGTCAACGGATGAGCATGTAAGAAGGATAAAGACCGCACTTGAAAGCAACAAACCTGTGAGAGAACAGTATATGGAAAACGTAACGTATTAAGGAGGATAAGATTATGGAATATGCAGAGAGAATCGAAATCACATTCAAGAATGGAGATACAATCTCATACGGAAAAGGCGAATGGGACGATTATGGCTATGACGGTAAGGCAGTTATGGTAAAGCAGAAGGGGGCGTGGATAGGCATATATAACTTTGACCAGATATTCTGTGTTGAATTGAAGGAGAAGTGATATTATGTCTGATATCGATATACAAGTCACAGATAACAGCAAGCAGTTTGCAGATGCACTTGAAAGGCGTGTACCGATTATCCTTGAAGCTTGCGGACTTGTAGGAGAGACACACGCTAAAGAGGATGCAAGAGTTGACACAGGACGATACAGGGCAAGTATCACGCATGCGGTCAGCGGTGAGGGCGGACAAGTTCATACATACCGTGATAAGAATGGTAAGGAGTTCAAGGAAGACATAGTGGCAGTACCCGAAAGGGAAAAGGCTGTATACATCGGAACGAATGTAGAATATGCGCTCTACCTTGAACAAAAAGACCACACTATCAAGAATGCAGTATCCGAACACATAAACGAGTATCGAAAAATCATAACTGACGGCATGAAAAAGGAATGATTTTGTATAAAATCACTTGACAAATGAGCGGATTTGGTGTATATTAGTTGTAACAAGAGGGATAATGGCATAAGCCACCGAGAGAAAGGCTCTCTCTGATAAATAACTTAACAGCAGAGACCGCTGACGATAGAAAGGAAGTTATTTATGGCATTAACCAAAGAACAGGTGAAAGAAATCCTATCAGAAGCTGGTGTTCCAAGCGAGAACATCAACGGAGCAGTATCAAAGATAATGGAAGGTCACACAATCAGCCTTGACTATCTCCGTGGCGAGATAAAGGCCTACAAGGAACAGGCTGAGAAACTTCCGTCAGTCCAGAAAGAGTTGGACGATTTAAAGAAGATAACTGCTGGCAACGACACCTATAAAGACAAATACGAAGCAGTCCAGAAAGAGTTGGACGGCATCAAGGCGGAAGCAGCTGCAAGAGAGACCAGAGCCAATAAGGAAACTGCACTGAAAGAAATGTTCAAGGAAATAAAGCTTCCAGAGAGTTTCTTCACACGTGCAATTAAAGGCATCAATTTGGACGAGTTGGAGCTAACTAAAAATAATACCCTTAAGGACGTGGAAGCCTTAAAAACGGCAATACAGACCGAATGGGGCGATATTATCGAAGGGTATAAGGAAAAGCCTATTGTCAAGGGTGCAAACGTAGCCAATCCGCCAGCATCGAACGGCGGAAACACATTCAGTAACTTATCACTTGCTGACAAGATGAAGTATGCAAACGAGCATCCTACTGACGAGCAGGTTGTATCGTGGCTGAAAAATCCTTTCCCAGCAAAACAAGAAGGAGGAAATGAATAATGCCAAGCATTTTTGACAGTAAATACTTTAATGCAGAGGTTTTTGGAAAGTACCTTGAAACAATACCGAGAGTCAAGCAGAACGCTTTCCTTACTTCTGGAATATTCCGCAACAGGACAGACCTCAGAGCTATGCTTGCAGACCAGACAGGCGGTAACTTCATTACAATACCTATGGTCGGCAGAATCGGCGGAGACCCAGTAAACTATGACGGCAACACAAATATCACAACAACAGGAATCGGCACTTATGCACAGTCTATGATAGTTGTAGGACGTGCAAAGGGCTGGGAAGAGAAGGACTTCTCGTTTGACATCACGGGGCACGACTTCATGAGAGACATTGCGGCTCAGGTATCGGAGTACTGGGATGATATCGACCAGAGAACAGTACTGGCAACTCTTGAAGGTATTTTTGCTGGTTCAAGCAATACATTTGCAACATCAAATACACTTGATATCTCAGGTGAGAGCGGTGATGATGCTAATGTAGGAGCTACAACTCTTAACAACGTTATGCAGAAAGCAGCTCAGGCAAATAAGAACATCTTCACAATGGTTATCATGCATAGTGCAGTAGCAACAAATCTGGAGAACCTTGAACTTCTGGAGTACAGAAAGTATACAGATGCAAACGGTATTCAGAGAACGCTCAATCTTGCAGATTGGAACGGCAGAACTGTACTCATCGATGATGATGTACCTGTTGAGGAAGTAGCTGCAAGCGGTTCAGACCCAGCATACAACAAGTATACTACTTACGTACTCGGACGTGGAGCTATTACATACTGCGACTGCGGTGTTAAGGTTCCAATTGAAACGTCAAGAGACGCAGCTACAGACGGCGGTGTAGACAAGCTCTTCACAAGACAGAGAAAGCTTTTCAGTCCTTTCGGATTCAGCTTTGTTCAGCCTACAACAGCTATCATGTCTCCTACAGAAGCACAGCTTAAGACCGCTGCAAGGTGGACTCTTGTCAAGGATACTACATCGAGCGCAACAATCGATACCAAAGCAATCCCGATTGCGAGAATTATCTCCAAGGGATAATTTACCCAGCGGAAAGGAGACGGCGGCATGATAAGCATGACTGTTATATGTGCTGAAATCAGGAATTATTTCCTTAAGGACAAGGCAAATCCAAGGTCTTGCATCTTTGAAGGTGAGTATACAATCAGTAATGGTGTCATAACGCCGTCAGACTTTCTGAAAGAGGGACAGTATTTCCGCATCTGCGGAAGTGACTTGAACGAGGGCGTGTATTGCAATGATGAAACTGGACGTAACAGCCTTGCAGATGAGTCCTTCACAGGTTCAATATGGGTAATGAGCGTTCCGAAAGACTTCATAGCTCTGTGTGAACAGATAAACGAATGGACGGAGCTGAATCAAGCTCCAAACTCTGCGAATCTCTCAGCACTTACGAGTGAAAGCTTTGGCGGCTACAGCTACACAAAAGGCGGCAGTAGCGGCTCTAAGAGCGGCGTGGAAGGTGCTGCGAAAACGTGGCAGACAGTCTTCTATGATGCGTTATCAACGTATAGGAGGGAGTTTGTACTATGAGTGTATTTCCACAAAGTCCCTTACTTTCGGCAATCAATGAAAAGTTCTGTATTATGGAAAAGCGAAGAGTTGACGATAATGCCGGCGGTGCGAACACAGCATGGGTTGAAGGACTTGAATTTGACGTAGCTCCATCACTGGATAATACGACAGAAGCGAGAATCGGAGAAGCACAGGGACTGACTTCTGTATACACGTTCCTTATCCCGAAGGGTATTGATTTAGTGTACCATGACGTAATTCGGCGTAAAAAGGACGGAAAGACATTCCGCATAACATCCGATAGTGGGGAAGAACAGACTCCTACAATATCTGCAATGAACTTAAGAAGTGTCTCAGCGGAAGCGTGGGAATTGACAAGGAGTTGATTGCATGACGAAATGGGAAGCGCTCTATGTCTTTTTCAAGGGCTTTGGAGTGAGAGCTTTTGAAGAGAATTCTGTACCCACAGGAAGAGATAAGCCAGAGTATCCGTATATAGTATATGAGATACAGCAAGGCGGTTATGAAGACGACACGGACGTATTCCTGTCGTTTTCGCTTATAGACAAAAATGATAGTTTCACTGGCCTTTACGAGTTATCCAACACCATTGCGGAAGCGATAGGCGAATCAAAGACATATAAGCTGGATAAAGGCTTTATGCGGATTCAGAGGGCAACACCTTGGGCGCAGAACCAAAGGGATGCGAACGATAACACGGTCAGGAGACTGTACCACATCATAGAGGTCACATATTATACATCTTACTGAAAGGAGTGATACCGTGGAGGTAAATCTTGGAATCTGGGATATTGCCAAGGAATCGGACGTTAAAAAAGCAATATACGGAAGCGGCGCTATTGTAAGGAACTTTGACCCAACGACTTTCGACCCAGCTACAGCAACTCTTGATATGCTTACATCAGGTGATATTAATATCAATCGACAGGATACATTTGAAAATCTCGGAACTGATATCAATAACATCATGTACGATTATATGGAGCTTGAAATCAAGACAGGCATATCTGCGGCAACAGTAGAAGTTACCGCACTTAACTTTGGTCTTGAAGACTTACAGAGAATTGTCGGCGGCACTATAGATACAACAACAAATTCACTTTCACCGTCACTTGTGCTTAAGTCTACCGACTTCCATAATATCGCATGGGTAGGTCATAGACTTGACGGCGGTTATATCGCAGTTGTTATACCATATGCGTTATGCACAAGCGGTCTTGCACTCAGACTGACTAAGCGTGGTAAAGGTCAGTCAACTATAACAATGACTGCGTTCAGAACAATCAACGATAAGACAAAGCCAGATATGCTCTTCTACTCCATAGAGGGAGAATCTACAGGGGGAGAAGAAGAGGAAGATTCTGACTCAAATGATTAGACAATTCCATAAGCAGCATAGATGATTCTGTTGAAAACGATGTTGATAATGTTGAAAATGCAGATATCGATGAGACAGAACCCGAAAGCAACGACAACTGAATAACAACTTAATACCCTTGCAGAAGCGAGGGTATTTTTATTAAGGAGGACAAGAAATGAAAACATTTCGTGACTATGAAGGACAGGAAGCAATTGACAAGATAATCGAAGCAATACCGCTTGTCAATACGCTTATCTCAGATAAGGAGATTGTAGGAGACCTTAAGAGCAAGCCAGCAACACTTCTTGGCGCTCTTGCGGTCAAGAATCATCCAGAAGAGTGTGAAAAACTCAGAGAGATACTTGGGAATGAACCAGCTCCAGATGCTATGAGTGCAGCGTTCGGAATGAGCAAGCTTCTTGTAGAAGTGCTGTCGAATAAGGATATTATCGATTTTTTCGCATACACGGGAGAGACTATGGAGAAGAACAAATCTACATCTATCAGTCAGACTTCCGAGGACAGCGAGTAACAGATTTCCTACGATATTCAATCGCAAGAAGACTGGAATATGATAGGACAGTCAGATACAGAACCTACGTAACGGATGCTCTTATGGCAATATGTGAAAATAAGGGTATGAAGGTCAGCTCACGCTGGTACGATGACAGCTATGTAGCTGATGTAGACGTGGAAGAGACTATACAGCAAGCCATGAACGATTTCAGAAAGGGGTGAGAGTATGAATGTATTTGATATCGGTGCAAGGATTATGCTGGACACAAAAGCGTTTCTTAACGGTCTGAAGGGCGCACAAAGTTCTGTTAACAGCTTTGCAAATAAAGCCAAGTCAGCGTTAGGCTCTTTTGCCAAGGCAGGTACAGCGGCATTAGGCGCTGCAACGGCAGGCGTGGCAGCGCTCACAAAGCAAGCAGTATCAGCTTATGCAGACTATGAACAGCTCGTTGGCGGCGTAGAGACACTATTCGGAGAATCCGCACAGAAAGTCCTTGAAGACTCTGAAAAGGCATTTCAGACCGCAGGCATGTCAATGAACGACTACATGGAAACATCGATACAGTCGGCGGCAGCACTCATTAACTCACTTGGCGGAGACCAAGCGAAAGCAGCCGAATTGATGAATATGTCCATCGTTGATATGTCAGATAACGTCAATAAGATGGGTACAACGATGGAAGCCGTGCAGAATGCTTATCGAGGATTCAGCCGTGGCAACTTTACCATGTTGGACAATCTTGCACTGGGATTCTCAGGAACCAAGGAAGGCATGCAAGAACTGCTGGATAAGGCACGAGAGCTTTCTGGTATAGAGTACGACATAAGCAACTATTCAGATATCGTGCAAGCTATTCATGTTGTACAGACCGAAATGGGAATAACAGGCACGACTGCAAAGGAAGCATCTGAAACAATATCTGGTAGTATAAGTGCTATGAAAGCGGCTTGGGAGAACATGCAGGTCGCATTTGTTAGTGAAGACGGCAATATGGCAGAAGCCATAAACGGTCTTTTCGATTCAGCAATGACAGTATTTGATAATGTTGAACCGAAAATAGAACAGGCTCTTGGTGGAGTAGCGGCATTTGTAGAGAAAGCCGCTCCAATTATCTCAGATAAGCTCCCAGCTATAATCGAGAAGGTTCTTCCACCGTTACTGGAGACAGGTGCGGTATTCGTAACGTCAATTGGTAAAGGCGTGGCGAAAGTTTTACCGTCATTGCTTAGTTCGGTTGGTACTCTCGGAACAGGCATGTATAATAACTTCATGCACGCAAACCTTGGCTCATTCGAGTGGATAAAAGACGATGTACAGCATACGGTCGATAACATCAAGGAAATACTCGGAGGTATTGACTTAAGCAGCGTATACGACAACGTATTTCAGCCGCTTGCAGACTGGGGTGCAAATGAGTTTCTACCAGAAGCTTTCAATGCTCTTGCTACAGCATTTGACTTTCTGAGAGAATCAATCGAATTTCTGACTCCAGCAGCACAAGACCTGTGGGAATACTTCTTAAAGCCTGTAGCTGAGTTCACAGGTGATGTATCAGAAGCAATGGACGGAGTTGACTGGAGCGGATTCTGGGATGAGATAGGCACAGAAGAGTTCGGAAAGGACTGGGAACGAGGTTGGAAGGAAATCAAGGACGGAATCGAGGGCGCTGGAGCTGCTATTGATGAATTTTTTGATGTTGACGAACATACCCGAAAGTGGAATAAATTCTGGCAAGATGTAGGCGGAAAGGTTCACGACTTTTTTGAACAGGAAGCTGGAAAGTTCAAAGACCTTGAAGACCTTGGCGGCAGAATATACGATGTTGTACAGGACGTTAAGAGCGCATTTGAAACCGCACAGGGAGCTGTAGAAGGATTCTTTGAAGCGGTGGCATTAGGCTGGGACAGCATTAAGGATGCTATTGAGCATCTAACGGACTTTGGTAGGCTCATTGGTGAAGGTGCATTTGATGTAACACACGATGAGGACGGAAATTTCCAACTTCCGTTTATACCAAAACTTTTCGCAAAAGGCGGCTCACTCACGAACGGACAGGCTATCATAGCAGAAGCTGGTCCCGAATTGCTTTCTGTACGCAACGGAGTGGCTACTGTAACGCCTTTGAACGGTAAGGCAAGTAATAACCCTATCAATTCTGGAGTGACTGTAAACGTTAATTTTGGGGGCGTTACGGTGACAGGAGACTATGACGTAGATAGGATGACCGATAGAGCTGTGCAGCAGCTATCGGAAAAGCTGGCGGCGCTTTCAGTACGTCAGCAGCGTAGTGTAGGAGGTGTAGGCTGGTAATGGCGAACTATACATCAGAAGACAAGTTCTGGCTCAACGGCATATCAAGCGATACTCTGGGGGTGTGGGTTGACACTCTCGGAGTTCCGCCTATGCCAAAGCAGAGGTATGCATCATGGACTACGAGAGCAGACGAAAACGGCTATTATCCAGACGATACGTATGAGGATATCGACTACAGTATAGACTTCTACAAGTTCTTTCCTACGGCTCTGGATGACCAGTATATCCACAATTTCTTTGCTGTACCCGAAAAGCTGATACTCAGCAATAAGGACAATGTATTCTACAGGATATGCGATTTTTCCCTTGACCAGCCAGAAAATTACAACGGAAAGCGTTATCATTACAGAGCAAGATTCAAGTTATCACCATTCGCATACTCTGTTGACGATGAGCTGACGGAGTACAGCAACGGTGATGCCGTGACTTACATCGGCACAAGATACGGAAAGCCGCTTATCGCTATAAAGGGCGGCGGTGCAGAATCAACTGTCAGAATAACGATTAACGGCTACAGTATCCAGATAAATGACGTGCAGACAGGCGAGGTCTTATACATTGATTCCGAGCAGAAGCTTGTGCGAGATAACAACGGACAGATGATATACAATCGTGTATCAGGCAGATATCCGATACTTGACTTTGGCTCATCTACAATATCATGGACAGGCGAGTTAGAGTATCTTAAGATGATAAAGAACGAGAGGTGGTTATAATGGCTGCAACAGGAACAGGAACGCAAGCAGATCCTTACATAGTGGATAACTGGGATGATTTTCTTTTAGTGTGCAACATAAACACCACAACATATATCGTCTGGGACGATGCTGAGGATAAGGTTGTTGACTTCAACGAGATTAATCCTAACGGTTATGACAGTACTATCGAAATCAAGGGCAACGTTGATTTTAATGAGTGGGAGCTGCGAAATCTCACAAGCACAGCGAACTATGTGCTTAAATTTACAGGCACGAACACGAATAAACCTACCGTGAAAAATCTTAAGATTACAAATGCGAAACATGTTATCGTTGGTAATGGCGGCGCTTTTATCTTCGAGACCTATGTGATCTTAGAAAATCTGAGTATATCATACGAGTTCGACTATGGAGGTGGCACAAGTTTCGCCATTAATCAATCATCTGGTACAGGTAAATACTACCGTATAGGGATATATGCTTATGGCATGGTTAGGGGCAACTCTTGGAGTTTTTTCACATCTTCTCCACGAGATGTCAGATACGGCAGATTTCACTGCGAGGTACAGGCTACAAACTGCAATAACATCTGCAATGCAAATCTTGTGGACTGTGTTGTATCAGGCGAACTTACTATCGATAACGATAATGTCACACAGGTACTTGTCGGAGCATCTAACAGCACTCTCAATGTTATCAGAATACAGAGCAATAAGGCTATCAGATATAACGGCTCTGGTATCTCTCTTAAGGTTGACAGAAACTACACTGGCGATATCGTCAGACCTAATATCAGCACATGGGACGAACATGTCTTACTGGTGAATACGTCACAGGCAAGAACTCAACAGGAAGAGATCCTCGCTGCCGGATTTCCACTGCATAAAGCTGTTGATTAGGCGGTGAGCATATGGATACACACACATATAGTACGCCGCCTATGGAGAATCTGAGAGCCTCGGCATCGGCAGGGAGCTATGAGACATACGGAGTCAGCGGAGCAACGATCACAGAAAGCAATACGTATCTGCTTTCCGACCTCATAGCGCTGGAAACGCCGGCAACAGGGATAAAACTGAAGTGCAATATCCAGCAATCAAAAGTCACTTACAATTCGCAGACTCAGGCTTACAGTGAAGAGATAACAGATGTGAACGGCGGTACTAAGTCGGTGCGCTGGTACTACACAAGAGACGGACAGAATGTGATGTTCCTCGGTCAGACAACACTGACGTGTACGGTAGCGGATGATACGGATGAAGCTGACATTGCTGTAACTCCGGTAATGCCAAACGCAACACACTTCCGACTGATGATCTCGAGTTCAGGCAGTAAGTTCTACTATGACTATGCTGACGTTCCACGTGACAGAGCAGGAACTAACACTTTCCTTGAAACTTGCATACTTGACGTATATACTTCATATTTCCTGTGCAACGAGACGAACTACAGGGATTTCGGACACGAGGACGGCATAGCAGAGGTCAGCGCTCCAATGCTTGACAGTATGCCCGATTCTGTGTGGAGAGTTGACGGAGCAACGGACAACGGCTTTCCGTGGCATTATCTGTTACCTGATGTATACAGAGCCGCACCGCTTGAAACGGATACGGACGAAATATACATCTACGATGCTTTCACAGAGCAAGAGGATTTCTTTAAAACACACGGTCTTGGAATCCTCGAACCGATAAGTTGTGAGGTAACGCATGAACTTAACGGCGAGTGGTCGGTTATCCTTGAACATCCTATGGATAAGGCTGAAAAATACAAGTTTATCCTTGAATGGAATGTTTTACTTGTAAGAGGTCAGCTCTATGTTATCAACAGAGTTGTCGATAACACACCTTTCGGAACAATCACAGCATATGCGGAGCATATCACTTATCACATGAACGACATCTGGATATATCCGCACATGGGAATCACTCAGCCAAACAGAGAAATGACGGCGAATCAGATACTACATCGTATCATGGAATTACCCGACTTCGATTATGGCGGTGATGCTTACGAGGAATGGGGCAGAGATAATAGCCGTTACTGGTATCATTTTGACTGTGAAGCACAGGATATTGAGATTCCTGAGAACTTCCATGACTGGGATGACCTTGCAAGTGGAATGACCTGTTACGCAGCGATACTTGGCGGTAATGGCTTCATTTCACGATTCGGCGGTGAATTGTATCGCAACAACTTTTATTTCAGCGTTCATCCGAGGATGCAAGGAGCAAAAGACAATGCATTTGAGTTGTATCTTGATAGAGACTTAACAGGCATTACACGAGAAGTTGACCTCTCAACTTTCGCATCAGCTCTGCGTGTGTATGACGGATACGGCTCTTTTATAGAGTATTACTGGATTCAGTCGACTATGGGACGTTACATGCCGCATGGCGTATGGAGAAGTATCACTCTCAGCTATCCAGAAGCACCGACATTTGAACGTCTTGGACGTGATGCGGCTTATGAGTTCGGCAAGGTATGCAGACCGCTTATAAGCTACACGTTTCAGCTTAAGGACTTACGATTCAATAACACATTCAAGGGCATAAGTAACTTACAGCACTGCCGTGTCGGAGATAAGGGACGGCTTTTCGATACAAAAACGGGTTCTTGGATAACCCTTGAAGTTACAAGGACAAGAGTTAACGGCAGAACAGGAGAGGTCTTAGAAGTACAAGTCGGCAACACACGGAGCTTCACGAGACCGCAGAACTACTACAATATCACGGACGAAGGATTCGAGTACGATACATCAGCAAACAGGCATCAGCTGAGAGATTCAGACGGAGTTCTTCTGTTTGATATGACACACACAAAACTTATGACAAGCGAAGGAGGGATACCTTATGGCAGAGTATGATTTTCATTTCACGGCCGAAGTAATGGACGGCATTTTCGCAGAGGTTATAACCGCAAGAGGGGCATGGGATACGCTTGGAGAACGTCTTGATAACATTGAACAGGGCGCAGGCGGCGATACCTACACCAAAGCAGAAGTTGACACGATGCTTGCTGAAAAGGTCGATAAGGTCGATGGTAAGGGTTTGAGTACCAATGACTTTACAAACGCAGATAAAGCACAGATAACTACGAATAAAAACAATATTTCCACGCTTCTAAACGTCAAACGTATTTATAAAGTACCTATAGCATCTGTACCTGTTAATAATTTTTACTTTGGAGTTCAAATGTTCCCATATGAACTGCCTACCACGAATGGATTAGCAATCGAAGTAAAAAGCATTGGACAGGGTGGCATATCAATTGACACATCAAAGTTCACAACTCAAATTAACACTTGGGGCTTTAGGATTTACACAACGGATAGTACATACGCAGGGGTTATACCAGACGTTGAGATAAAAGCATCAACGTAACAACGTAAGGAGGGAAAATGCAGTACATAATAATGTTGATGATTGTTATAGGCCTTGCGCTTGCTGATATAATCACAGGTTGGATTAAGGCACACGTTAACGATGATTACAGCAGTAAGGTTATGCGGAAAGGCGGCTTGAACAAGATATGTGAGGTGGTAGTAATGGCTACAGCTTGCGGTCTTGAAATCGGCATAGGCTATCTTGGGCGGTACTATGACAGCGAACTTCTTGCAGGTATTACAGGCACAGTGGCGGCTGTAGCGGTCTTTATATACATCGTTATCATGGAAACAATATCAATACTTGAAAACTACGCAGAAGCAGACCCAGCCGCCGCAGGTTGGATAACAAAGTTTCTGAAAAAGCTCAGGAACTACACGGATAATGACGATAAAAAGGAGTGAAAAAATGAAACACGGCATAGACATTTCTCAGTGGCAAGGACGAATTCCCGATATCCAGTGGAAGGATATCAAGCAAAAGTGTGACTTTGTTCTGATACGATTCGGCTATCGTGGATATGGAACAGGTGAGCTGAGGGTAGACGAATGCTTTCAAGAGAACCTTTCCGCATGTAAGCGGTACAAGATACCTTACGGACTGTATTTCTTTTCACAGGCTATTAATCCGAGTGAAGCAAGGGCAGAAGTGGCACTCATTGCAAGCAGAATTGACTTGAAGTCTTGTACTTACGGCATCTGGTGCGACACAGAGCTATCCGCAGACGGTCAGGGCAGAGCTGATAAGCTCAACCGTGAGCAGAGAACGCAAGCGGTTAAGGCTTTCTGTGATGCTGTTATCGAAAAAGGCGGCATTACAGGCGTTTACACAGGTTTCTACTGGCTGAGAGATAACATGTATCTTGATGCTTTCACAAACTACAACGTCTGGTGTGCTTGCTATCTCAACACATGCCTGTATAAGGGTGCTAACCTTGCAATGTGGCAGTATACAGATAATAACACGTTGAAAATAGTCGGCTTTTCAAGCCTTGACTGCAATGTGTGCTACAAGGACTTTTCCCCGAAAGAACAGCAGAAAAAGACTGTTGACGAGCTTGCACACGAAGTCTGGGAAGGCAAATGGGGCAACGGCGAACAGCGCAAAGAAAGGCTGACAGCCGCAGGATACAATTATTCAGCTGTGCAGAAACGTGTTGAGGAAATCAACCCTAACAAGACGAGAGCCATGATTCACGTTGTTAAGGGCGGTGATACGCTCACCAGTATTGCACATCGATACGGAACGACTGTTGAAAAAATCGTGTCAGACAATAAAATCGGCAATCCGAACTTCATACTTGTAGGGCAGAAATTGACGATTAAATATTGACAATTAGCAAAAAAAGTGATATAATATAAGTACGGAAACTTTCCAAGCAGATGAAAGGTGGTACTTATATGAACGAGAACAGGTCAAAGGTGGACTATATATTTTTTGAGAGTGAAATGGCGAGGTCAGAACGCCATATCAAGCGGCTATGGATATCACTTATAGTGAGCATCCTTGCAATAATTATTACGAATGTAGCGTGGCTCTACTATATCTCACAGTACGACTTCGAGGATTACGACTACACGCTTTCTGCGAGAGACGGCGGCAACGCTTCATTCATCGGTGGAGACGGTGACATATCTTATGGCGAGAGTACGAGCTTCACGGAGGACGAGAACACGGAAAGACCACAAAGCCAAAGGTAAAGCAACAAGGAGAAGGAAAAGACCGAAATGAGCAAATTTGAGAACATATCCAACGAAGAGCTTTCAGCGCTGATTGAAAGCTGGATTAAGTCAGAGCGTGACAGAAAGATTCTTCACAGACGGCTTATAGACGGAATCTGCTTTGATGAGTTAAGCATGGAGTTTAACCTTTCAGTTGACAGGATAAAGCAGATAGTATACAAGCAACAGGACATTCTCTTTACTCACTCGGAAACAGAAAAAGAAACTGAGACGATTATAGGCTTGGAATGGTATCCGATATTCCCATAACTACACAAAGTATACATGATAAATACCCTTGCACTTACTGTGCAAGGGTATTATTTTTTTGTATCATAGAAGTGGTGATGAAAATGTACGAGTATTTCAATCCAAATCCAAACCCGAACATCAACGCTTCCGACTGCGTAGTGAGAGCTTTTTCAAAGGCTTTTGATATTTCGTGGGAATCAGCGTATGTAATGCTGTCAGCACAGGGATATCAAGACCGTGATATATTCGCAAGCGATAGAGTATGGAACAACTTGCTTGCAGAAATGGGATATGAACGGAAGATGATTCCAGATACGTGTCCTATTTGCTACACAATAGCCGATTTCGCTACAGAAAACGATAAGGGGACTTATATCATTGGCACTGGTAGGCACGCCGTAACGGTCGAAAACGGCTGCATTTATGACTCGTGGGATAGTAGCCGTGAAACAGTGTTGTTCTATTTCAAGGTAAAGGAGTAAGAGTATGGCATATAACGGACTACAGTATGGGGGATATGGCGGATATCCTTATCAGCAAAACAGTATGCAGTATCCACAAGGAATGGTTCAACAGCCGCAGAGTTTCACTCAGCCAACGATTCATGCGGAGATAGTACAGATTAACGGAGATATCGAAGAAGCTGAAAACTTTCCTGTACCTACTGGTGGAACACAGATGATGATTAACAAGGCTGAGGATAAGATATTCATTAAGACTGTATACGCCAATAACCAGAGGAACGTTGATGTATTTGTAAAGCAAGCGCCACAGCCTTCAACTCCGCAGGTCAACCTTGACAACTTTGTTACCAGAGAAGAGCTTGAAAAGAGATTATCTGAGATAACTGTATCATCTCCAGCAAGGAGCAAGAAAAAGGAGGATAATGCAAGTGAGTAATAGCATGTTTGAACGACTTGGAAACAGCAAACCTTCTCAGCAGCAGTCACCAAAGACCGCTGTAATGAACCGCATGAAAGAGCTTGGAATCCAAGTTCCACAAGGTATGGAAGATAACCCGAACGCATTGCTACAGCACGTTATGCAGAGCGGAGCTGTACCACAGAACCGTTTGACTATGGCTCAGAAAATGATACAGAACATGTTCGGCAGACGATAAAAAAAGAAACGGCAGTCACGAATGACTACCGCTCTTTTGTAATATAACCTTATATATCCTGTCCTGTATACAAGTATAGCATATATGAGACGGAATGTCAAGAGGTATTAAGGCAAACGCCTTGATATAAATTTACCGTTCACACTTAAGGATGTGAACGCTGACCGAGTTAGTTTCTCGGAGAAAGGAGAGTATTATGGCTCTTACAGACGAAAATAACGGCATGATTATGCCAGTGCAGCCTATGTACGGCGGCTATGGTAACAACGGCGGCGGATTCGGCTTTGGTGGCGACTGGGCTTGGATACTGCTTCTGCTTGTCCTTGGCGGCGGTTGGGGCGGCTTCGGCGGCTTCGGCATGGGCGCAGGTATGTGGGGCATGATGGACGGAGGATTCGGACTTTACCCTTGGCTCAATAATAGCCAGAACATTAACGATGGCTTCCGTGAACAGATGCTTAACACCAACGTAACTTCAATCAGAGACGGAGTGTCTAATCTCAGTACGCAGTTATGTAACTGTTGCGGCGATATTCAGCTGGGTATGGCTAACGGCTTTAACGGCGTTAATAACAGCGTATTCGGCGCTCAGACAGCTATTTCACAGCAGCTTAGCTCCAATCAGCTTGCAGACCTTGAAAGAAGCTTTGCAGCTCAGACAGCATCAACTGCTGGCATGAACGCAATACAGGGACAGTTAGCACAGTGCTGTTGCGATAACAGACTGGCTACAGCTCAGACTCAGGCTCTTTTACAGTCCGAGAATTGCGCTGACCGTTACGAAGCAGCCAAGAACACTCAGAGCATCATTTCAGCAGTAACAGCAGGTATTCAGTCTATCAAGGATGACCTTTGTCAGGACAGACTGGATGCAGAACGCAGAGAGAACCAGAATCTCCGCTCAGAGCTTATGTATGCAAGAGGACAGGCTTCACAGGTAGAGCAGACCGCTCAGATTCTGGCGAATAACAATGCTCAGACAGCGCTCTTCCAGCAGGGACTTAATAATGAGGTAGATGCTTTGTATACACGCCTTTCCAACTGTCCAGTGCCGACCGTCCCTGTATACGGAAGTCAGAGGATATTCAATTGCAACAACGGCTGTGGATGCAACGCAGGCTGTGGCTGCAATAACAACTTCTAAGGCGGTGAGCGTATGTCAGCATCATACAGCATTGTAAGTCCGCAGACGTTGGCACCGAATCAGCCTGCTGTATTCATCGACTCACCTTGTCCATGCCGTGAAGGTCTTATCTACAAGAAGACTGGCGGAGCTTTCCTTCTTGCAAGCAACGCACCGCAGAGCAATTGCAATTGCAGCTGTAGACGTATCTACGAGACCAACTATGAGGTTGAAATACATGCGAATGTAGAGATTCCAACTGGCGGTACTGTAGAGGAAATCCAGCTTGCGCTGGCTATAGACGGCATCATAGACCCAGCAAGTCTCATGGTGTTCACACCGTCAGCGGTAGAGGTAGCTGGAAACGTAGGCACAAGCATTGTAGTTCCAGTCATAAGCTTATCCGGATGCGAGAGTGTAGCTGTAGTCAATGCCAGCACTCAGGATATCGTTATCAATAATGCATCAATCGTGTTCGATTATGCTGGAGTTAACAGGCTGAGATAAGGAAGGAGTGAGAGTATATGCATAAGATATGTGAGTACATAGATGATGAGCTTATGGAGCTTGAAAAGAAGGTCGAGAAAGGTGGAAAGCTTTCCGCTGGAGAGGTCGAGTACGGAGACAAGCTGGCTCATTTCAAGAAGAGTCTTCTCACCAATGAAGCTATGGAAGACAGCTATTCGGAGGAAGGAAGAAGCTATGCAAGAGGGCGAAACAACTCACGCAGAAACGACAGGTCGTATAATAGGTCATATGATAGGTCTTATGATAGTTACGATGGCGATATGTCGGAAGCAAGAGGACGTAACGCAAGAAGAGACAGTATGGGGCGCTACAGCCGTGACGGCTTCGTAGACAAGCTCATGGAAATGAGAGAATCCGCACCAAACGAAAAATCCAGACGTGCTGTCGAGAAGATGATAGACGAGCTGGAGAACTAAAGGAGTTGGACTGCTTGATTACCGAAAGAGATTGGCAAGAGATTACGGCGAAATGTCAGGCAGTATCCAAGCCGAACGAAAATGCTTATCTGCTGTTAGCAGCGGCAACGTATATGTCAGAACGTGGAAGCACTCCGAACGTTCATACAAGCACTGGATACAGCGGTGACTCAGAGTTCGCTAACGTAGTTAGTGGAAAGAACCCAGTCGCTGTTATGAAGGTCTTTGAAGAGCTTATGGATACAATCGGCGTGCTTTCGCCAAAGCTGCATAATGCGGTTATGGATAAGCTGAGGAATATATAGGAATATATAATAGGAAGGGCAGGTCTTTGTACCTGTCCTTTTTCATCGTCATAAAACCTTTACAATTTATTCATATTTATTTTCTCAAAAAGCTTGACATTTATCAAGTTGAGTGGTATAATATATATAGAAGGAAACGAAAAGAAGAGCGGACAGGGGCAATGCAGAGTAGAACGAACCACCCACCCCAGAGTTTCGGCAATAGTCGGAGCAATGCCGCACACGATGAAAGGTAGGTATACTATGATGAACAGAACTGCTTATGATTTAGAAGTTTATGCACATTGCAAGTACTTCAATCACAAAGAAGGAAATCCAAGTACAATCATCACTTACAAAGACGTTATCAAGACCGAAGTTAAGACAATAGCTCCAGAAGAGCTTGAAGGGTTCGACCAGTTCGATGATTACAACGAATATCTGATACTGACTTTCAAGAACGGAGAGACAGCAACATTCAGAAATAGCTACGTTGACTTATTCAGACACTACGGTAATTAAGGAGGACAGGAACATGAAAGCATTACTGATAGAAGGTAGAAGGGAAGCATATAGCACCAAGCAGATAGATAGGACAATGAAGGTATGGGAGCTTATAGCGTACCTTGAACAGTTTGACGAAGATACTCCCGTTATGATAAGCAACGACAGGGGATACACCTACGGTTCAATAACAGAGGATAGTTTTGAAGAACAGGACTTTGAGGAAGAAGAATAACAGTGAAAATAAGGTTCTGGAGGGGCGTACCTTGAAACGCTCCACCCCAAGTCGAAAGGCTTAATACAGATAAGGAAGAGAGGGGGTGTAAAGATGAAATATACATATGAAAAGCATAACGGATTTACAATAGCCGTACAGGAAGACGGATACGTTCACCACGCAACAGCAAACCACAAGCTCTTCTATCCATATGCACTGGATGATGAAGGAAAGCTCAGGAATCAGACAGGCATCTACAGGGTAGACGAATTAATCGAAATGCTCAATAACAAAACAGCGGTATGGGGGTAAGGTTATGAATGAACAGATGATAGAAAAGTATAATATCCGACTCAGTGACAGTAAAGACAAGTTACTGGTTGACGGAAGAATCGGCAGAAGTGCCAAGGACAAGCAGTACGTCAAGGAACATAAAGGCGAACTGCTGGAAATACTCATAGAACGTGAAGAGAAAGCAGAACAGGAACGACAGGAACGCAGAAGACGGATAGAGTCGATACAGGGATTGGTAGAGCTTGAAAGTACAATAGCTGCATGGGTTACGTATAACAACGCTATGAGCAGGTATATTGAAAGAGATTGTACAGGTCAGGCTCCAGTCAAGCCAAGCAAGACGATTGAAGAAGTCAAGAAAGAATACCCAAGAGCGGCGGCATACATCAGGGCTGACCAGTGGAGCTATTCAAGCCACTACTACAAGAGTTCTTGCGGCAACAGGGCAAAGGAAGCCATTCTTAATGGAGATAACTATGAGGATGCTATCGCCGACATGGAGACGGCATGGAAGAAGTACACAGAAGAAAATATTGATTAATCAGAAAGGAACAAAAGAAATGGAAATGAAAGTTGCATCACTTATTATATCAATGGTTCTTGCGGTAATCGGCATTGGAACCATGAGCGCAGTATCAAGATTCATCCTTGATTGGATGAATGAAAAGGTTATCATGTATAGACAGGCAAAGAAAGAAAGACTGAGAAGAGCAAGAATACAGAAAGGACGTGAAGAGTTATGGCTTGCGTATATACGTTTATTGCTGGACTGATAATTGGTACAGCAATAGGAATGTTAGTTATGGCACTTGCTGCAATAACAAAGTACGAACCACGAAAGGAGGACAGCACCGATGAAAGCGAGGATTCTTAAGACCGAAGCACAGGTCAGGAAGATTGTTCAAGAGGAAGCCAAGCGGCAGACCACAGAGATATATGATGCGGCTCTCAGGGATGCAACATATCAAGCTTTCGCAGTAATGATGTGCGTACTTCATGCGGAGTTTGGATTCGGTGGTGAACGTCTCAGGCGCTTGAAGGACAGAACGGAAGATGAGTTCATGTTCATGAAGACTGGGATGAAAGGCAAAGGATACGATACAAATTATTGTGTAAAGTACCTTAAGGAACATTATAACATAGACTTCTCGGAATCACAGTATGATGAGAACGGTCGATACATTGCAAGGAGTGGTAAAAATGACTGATAAGCAAATGGAAGCGATTAAGAAGATAATGAACCATTATGGATATTTCATGCAGCGTGACCAGTTTGTAGAAGAGCTTTCGGAAGCAATTACAGCTGTACAGAAGGTCAAGCGGTGTGCAGAGACTGACGCTCCAGTTGAAAAGCTACTGGAAGCACAGAACAATCTGAGAGGGGAAATTGCAGACGTTATCATAATGGTAACACAGATGTATAATTTTCTTGACAGCAGCCGAATAGATAAGATTATCGATGAAAAGCTGGAACGCCAGCTCAAACGTATCAAGGAGGAACAAGACGATGAAGAACAAGACGATGAAGACACAGACTGTGAAGAATGAACCAATTGAAAGGGCTGTAACCAGAGAAGCCGTGAGAACCCTTAACATAGTGATACTCTCAGCAGTATTGTATAGGACAGACCTACGGTCAGCAATAGCGTTCATATCTCTGCTGGTAATTGAGTTCTGGGCAATTCCAGCAATCGCAACTCTTATCGTAGATAACTGGAAGGAGTGAACGAAATGAGCGACTACAAGAAAGCTATGGCAATACTCGGAAAGCTTGCAAGTATCCATATATCAGCAGCCGTGTTGAAGGTAGAAGATATACTGGATAGCCACACAAGTGAAGAAATCGGATTCTTCTATGAAAAGCTTTGTAAGACTCCGAAACAGTAAGAGACAAGCGGTTGGATAATCCAGCCGCTTTTTATGCTGTAATCCAAGCTCACTGGATTAACTGAGATATTTACAATTTGTTCATAATTAATTGTAGGAAAGCTGTTGACATTTAGCATCATTTGTGATAAAATAATAATAGATTAAGGGAGATAATCCCGAACAGAAAAGCTCAAACAAATCTTAAAGATGAAAGGAACAGTGATTCATATGATGACAAAGGCAATGGTAGTATTATCAAGAGGTATGGGCGTTTCAATATGCGCTATGAATTCAGACATCAGCAGAGGTAACAAGAGGTTCTTCGCTCTTGCAGGCGGCGCTTATTACGACCCAGAACAGGACTTCCTTCCAGTATTTAACGGTGAAGCAAATCTTAGAAGACCAAAAGGCAACTTCAAAGACCATTATGAAGAAGCTCTCCCAAAAGCTATAGAAGCATTCGACCAGCTCTATAATGAAGCAGAAGCAGAAAAAGCAAAAGCACAGGCAGCCGCACAGACGGTAGTTGAAAGACCTACTCCAGCTCCTACATCAGGTCTCGGAAATCAGCTTGAACAGATAATGCTTGAAGTACTTGCAGCACAGTCCGCTGACAAGGTACTTGAAATAGCAAAGCCAAAGATAGAACAGCATATCATAGATACTTTCGGAGTCCTTCCACAGATACACGAGATAAGGACTCCAGCCGCAACGACTGAGATAACAGGAGTCGTTCATGAAGAGTTCGACACCGTACTCCAGCTCGTAAACTGCGATATACCAGTATTCCTTACAGGCGCTGCTGGAACAGGCAAGAACGTTATCTGCAAACAAGTAGCACAGGCAATGGGACTTGAATTCTACTTCACCAATGCCGTCACCCAAGAATACAAACTCACAGGATTCATCGATGCGAACGGAACATATCACGAAACACAGTTCTATGAAGCATTCACAAAAGGCGGAGTCTTCATGCTTGACGAAATGGATGCATCAATCCCAGAGGTACTTATCATACTTAATGCCGCAATAGCAAACAGATACTTTGATTTCCCCACAGGCAGAGTAGTAGCACATGAAAATTTCCGCTTAATAGCTGCTGGAAATACTTTCGGAACAGGCGCTGATATCGAGTATACAGGACGCTTCCAGCTCGATGCTGCCAGCCTTGACCGATTCGCAGTAGTAGAGATAGACTACAGCCCAGCAATTGAAGAAGCGGTATCCAACGGCAACAGAGAAGTCCTTGAATTCGTAAGAGCATTCAGAACAGCTTGCAGAGAGTGCGGAGTTAAACACCTTGCAACGTACAGAGCAATCTCCAGAATGGCAAAGCTTGACGGACTCATGGATACTGATAAGGTATTAAGAATGGCATTAGTCAAGGGACTGGGAAAGGATGACATTAACGTTATCGCAAACCAGATGCGTATATCAAGCAGCAACAAGTATTTCACAGCATTCAGAAGGCTGGCTTAACAGCCCTCAAATTTTTCCAACTTTTTTCTCAAACTACTTGACAAATAGCAAAAAAAGTGATAAAATAATAATAGAGGGTAACACCCGAATAAATGACCGAAAGGATGAGAGGTATGGCAGATATCAAGAAGGTACAGCACGAACATTTCGACAGCATCAAGAGGTTCTTAGAAACAATCAAGAGCAGACCGAACAATTCAGTGATGAGCTGTAAACATAGTTCGATAACAGGAAGTACAGATTTCACAGGAACAAAGTCGTATGCAGAAGCAACTGAATTGATAACAAACGGTTGGGAAGACGTTCTTCCAGAAATCAAGAAACAGTTCACTACAGCAGTTAAGAGCAATGAGAACGGAACGATTGACAGAAGAAGAACATATAATCACGTAGTTGGATATGCTCCAAACGTTCCAAACGCAATACTCGGACTTCCACAGTCGATGATTAACCAGCACCGTGAACCACAGAAAGTCAAGGTTGTATCAATCGTTTACGCTCCAGATGAAAACGGCGGCACAGATGCAAAAACATTCATTAAGGCTGGAATCGTAGTTCTTAACATCATTAACCAGTTAGAGCTTAACGGACTCAGAGTAAGGTTAATGCTCACACCAATGGACAGCATTAGTTACGGAACTTTCGTAAGCTGCACGATAAATGTGAAAGACTTTAGAGAACAGCTTGACCTTAAGAAGCTTGCATTTCCAATCGCCAATCCAAGTTTTCTGAGAAGGTTCGGATTCAAGTGGTTAGAGACCTATCCAGAACTTACAGAGAATGGATTCTCAGGAGGATATGGAAGCACAATCTCAGGTGAACCTTCTCACAAAGACGATATGGTGAAAGCAGGTATCATCAAGAATACAGACTACTTCTTAAGCCTTGGAAGAATAGAGCATAACAAGTTCGATATCCAGAAGGTTATGAAGGAAGCAGGTATACAGATATAACAGGAGGTACAGTTATGAAAAAAGCATTACTCATGAAGGTTAACAAAAGCGACATAGGAGCTATGACAGAGGTCAGAATCATTCCATTCGAGAAAGGTGAGCTTTCATTCTACTACAAGGAGCTGGAGTGCAATATCATAGATATAGTACATGCATACGGTCTGTCAATCGATGCCGACATAGTGATAGATGACGAAGGACTTCTCACAGAAGAACCACTCGGAAATCTCCCAGCAAGTATGGCATACGGTTACTTAGACCATGAGCAGCCTATCGTAGGACATGCACTCATCTGCAAGCCATTGTATACAGATGACGGAGTAGAGGAAACAGGATTCGATGATGAAGAGATAGACACAATAATGGATGAAATCAATAGCATGATTGAAAAGCTTGGAAAGGGGGTGTAAAGAATGGAAGCATTTATCACGCTGCTTATCACAGTTATTACAGTACTGGTGATAGCCGAATCAATCTCAATGGTGAGCATATTCAAGCTTGAACATCAAGTCAGCAAGCTTAAGGAAGATGTAGAAAAGCTGATAGAAAACTCTTGACAAATGTCATAAAAAGTGATATAATAATAGATATGGAAAGGGGGTGGGAGTATATGACAGAAACAAAGAGACCGATGCTTTCACATACCAACTTCAAGGTGTGGTGCAAGGCTCAGGGAATGACAGCAAAGGATGTAGCCGAAAAGCTTGATATCAACATCAGTACAGTCTATAAGTACTGGCAAGGGATAAGCAAGCCGACACGCACGGTGGAAGCGAAAATGATTGAAGTATTCGGAATCGATACCAAGTCAATGTTCGACTTCATTTAAAATGCCCACAAAAACGCTCATTAAAGGCGCTCTGACAGAAAACTAATATACTTATACTATTTTCAGCAGAGTGCCAAAAAACGACAAATACTTACATAATGGAGGAATGAAAGGTATGTCAATTCAGGTTATTACAAGTTTTCCAACAGACGGAAAGGTATGCATAGCATTAGACGAAAAGCACATAGAAATGCTTGTTGAAGGAAATGCAAAAGCCAACTTAAAAGCTGTAGCGGCAGCGGCGGCTGCTATCATCTTTGATACAGCGCCCAAAGCTGCATCAGATGAGGAAATTATGGAAAAGATTAATGACAGTTTCAACGGTGACGAACATCTTACAGACGAAGACAAGGTCTGCTTATCAATGGCAAAGTCATTTCATGATATGCTTGCTACGGAGCTGGCAAAGAAGAAGATACAGCAAGGCTTATCTGAGATAATACCAGATGCGCTGAAAGACATTGCAAGTGCAGCAATACTCTCAGGTATCGAGAAGTATATGGAATCAGAAGACAGCGAGGATGAAGACGATGAATAACACCTTGTATGAAATCAGTGCTGCAATAGCACAGCTCACGGAACAACTTGCAGATGAAGAGATAGATAATCAGACCTACTTGGATACGATTGAATCACTCGGAGCGGATGAAGCTGTGGAGCAGGTTGTGAAAAGCATCTTGAACATAGATGCAGAAGCGGAAGCGGTCAAGACAGAAAAGATGATGCTGGATGCAAAGCAGAAGCGGCTGGAGAAGGCAGCAGATAATCTGCGAAAGGTAGTCATCGGATACATGGAGGTAAGCAAGCAGCCGAAACTTAAGGCTGGAATCTACAGTGTTACCAAAGGAAGCACTCAGGGCGTGGAACTTCTCTATGATGACATAGAGAACTATCCCGAAGAGTATCTGGTAGACCAGAAGCCAAAGCTTGACAAGCGTAAGCTCTTAGCCGACTTAAAGGCTGGAGAGATAGTGGACGGCGCTATTATCAAGCAGACCGATTACATTAAAATCAAGTAACAGATGAAAGGTAAGGTGTCATTATGAACTACAAAGAAGAATATGAGAAGCTACAGGCAGAACTTGAAAGGTTCAAGGCTGAGAACACACAGCTTAAGAAGGAGTTGAAACGCAATTATCACGGACGTAAGACAAGAGCTTTTGAAGTGGACTATGATAAGCTCATAAAGCTTTTCGGATACAAGAACGTCAACGGAAAGCTTGAAAGAACAGATGATGATTACAGCATCCGCTGCAATTATACAACGTTCATGACAAACGTTGTAAGAGCGGTTATGCCTTATCCGAGATACAGCTCCAAGGGAACGCTTATCACCAACGTACCCATGAAGTATATGACAGATGAAGAATACAATCTCATGGATGAATTCGTGAACGAAGCGATAGATAGATGTATAGAGGTCAAGAACAAGATAGATGCACTTAAGGAGGATTCAAAGGAGGATTCAAATGGTTGAAGCACTCACAAAACTACAGCTCATTCAGAAGGAACTGCAAGTGCCAAAAGGACAGTACAACTCATACGGCGGATTTTATTACAGGTCGTGTGAAGATATCCTTGAAGCGCTTAAGCCAATTGCAGCCAAGCATGAATGCGTAGTGTATATTGCAGATGAAATTGTGAACGAGTCGGATAGATTCTACATCAAAGCTACAGTAACACTGGTTGACCTTAAGTCAGGTGAAACAATCAGCTGCACAGGATATGCAAGAGAGGAAGCCACGAAGAAAGGCATGGACGGCTCTCAGCTCACTGGAACAGCGTCTTCATACGCAAGGAAGTATGCATTGAACGGAATGTTCATGATAGATGATACAAAGGATGCGGACACAGGAGAGTTCACACAGCAGCAGAAAAACGCACCAGCAGAGAAGCCAATAGTGCAGTCAGCGGAAGTCAAGTGTCCGAAGTGCGGAAGAGTTATGGGGGCAAAGGTCAAAGCTGACGGCTCTATAGCAACACCCGAACAGATACTTGAAGGATGCGGCGGCATGTGTTTTGAATGCTACAAGGAGCAGTCCAAGAAGTGATGAAAGAAATCTATTTCAAGAGAGCCGACAAGATAAAGGCTGTCGCAGAGCTTGACTCATACATCGACAGCCTTAACGGCGATAAGCAGTACAAGATAGAAGTTAAGGAGCTTAAGGAAAAGAGAAGCCTATCAGCCAACGCATACTTTTGGGTATTAGCTGACAAGCTTTCGGCAAAGCTCCAGAAAAGCAAGGAAGAGATATATCGTGAATACATCAAGGACATAGGCGATAATAGCTATCTCACGCTTGTACAGGACTTTGCAGTTAATGAACTACAGCAGTCGTGGTCAAGCAGAGGGTTAGGCTGGATATCGGACGTAATACCGAGCGGAAAAGCAGGTTGGACATACGTTATGCTGTACTACGGTAGTAGTGTATATGACAAAGCGCAGATGAGCAGACTTATCAATCTCATAGTTCAAGATTGTATCGACAACGATATACCGACTTACAGTCAAGAAGAGCTGGAAAGGCTCTATGAAGAATGGGGTGAGTAAGTGGAAGAGAAAAAGTGCTTTCTATGCGGAAGAAATGGAAACGGTGACATGCTTGAACTGCATCACATATTCCAGAGCGCATATCGTGATAAGTCAGATAAGTATGGATTGACCGTGTGGCTATGCGGTGAGCGCTGCCATAGACTCGGAAAGTATTCCGCTCACCAGAATGGAGAGGTCATGGAATACCTTCACAGGTACGGTCAGAAAAAGGCTATGGCAGAGCAAGGTTGGACGAAAACAGAGTTTATCAAAGAGTTCGGTTGTAGCTACCTTTAACAAAACGCCCAAGAAAATGAGCGTTAAGGGCGGTCTGGTAGAAAAGGAATAAACCTATACTATCAGACCAACGCCCACAATAAAACGCATTTAAACGCATACTTAGAAAAGATGAAAGGAAGTTAATATTATGGCAAAGGCAAGCACAGAAGTTGTAGAGATTAAACCAATCGAAATGAAGAGCGTAGAAGTTACGGTCATTGGAGACACGCCGCTCATCATGCACGCATGGAGCGAGAAAGCCAAGAGGATGATGCTTGAAGCACAGCAAGGTAAAGCGAAAGGCAAGAAGAAACCGCCAAAGAATCCTGTAGATGACTTCATCCAGTCGATATACTGGTTGACTGAAAAACCAGAATACAGTGATGATGCTACAGAAGAAGAGTGCGAAAGAGCATTTGAAACAGCTATTGCAAATGGAGCAAGGTTCGGGTTCCCAGTAACAGCGTTCAAGCAAGCTGCGATATCGGCTGCTTACAGAATGGGTTGGGTCAAGAATCAAATGGGACTGCGTGGGGCGTTTTTTATCAAAAGCAAATACAATGACATGATAGAGATTAAGTCTGATACTCCGATAATGAGAGAAGATCTGGTTAAGATAGGAATGGGAACGGCTGACTTGCGTTATCGTGGAGAGCTCCGCAACTGGTCGGCAACATTCAAGGTCAAGTACAATGCTAATGGAGAATTCTCATTATCGAATATAATTAATATCATCAACGCAGGTGGAACGATATGCGGAGTAGGCGAATGGAGACCAGAGCGTGACGGACAGTTCGGAATGTTCCATATCAAAGCTGACTGATAAGGCAGCTTAACAAGGCTGGCGAGGTTAGTCAGGGTGCGGCGGTGTAAGGTCAGGTTGGCTCAGGTTTGGTAAGGCAGGCATGGTGAGGCAAGGCGAGGACTGGTCAGGCAGGGACAGTTGTGGCACGGCAAGGCGCGGAAAAAATATCAAGGAGGAAAGAAAAAATGGTATATGAATGGAAATCTGGTTCACGAATCAGAGCAGATGCACAGAAGAGCGGAGAGTTGTTTGAGCAGCTTTCCGCAACAGAAAAAGGATTGACGGCAGAAACACTTCTGGAAGCAAATAAGCCAGTAACCGCTCCACTTCACAAAGAGTACGAGTGGAACGATGAAAAGGCTGCACACGAGTGGAGACTGCATCAGTCAAGGCATTTCATTAACAGTATTGCTGTTAAGGTAGTAACGGCAGACGATACAGAAGAAACAGTAAGAGCTTTTTTCACTACAACAGAAGAAAGCAAGTATCAGCCGATAACGGCAATAATGAAAGAAAAGTCCAAGCGTGAAAAGCTGCTTGAATTGGCGCTTTCGGAGCTTAAGAGCTTTAAGAACAAGTATTCAACGCTGTCAGAATTATCACCAGTTTTCGCAGCGATTACGGAGGTAGAAGAAAATGAATAGTGTATCATTATTAGGCAGAATCTGCAACGACATTGACTTAAGGCAGACACAATCAGGAATAGCAACTTGTAGGTTTACTATTGCAGTACAGAGGGACTTCAAAAACAAAGCTACAGGTGAGTATGAGACTGACTTCATATCATGCATAGCGTGGAAGAACACCGCTGAGTTAATCAGTCGATACTGGAGCAAGGGAAAGCGTATTGCAGTAACTGGAGCATTACGCACAGGCTCATATCAGGACAGGAATCATCCCGATGTAACACACTATACCACAGACCTTATGGTCGATAATGCATATTTCTGTGAAGATAAGAACCAGCCGCAGCCAGCAAGAAATCTTATCAATCAGGCTCAGAACGCTGGAGTACAGGCAGAACAGACCTATACCAACTTAAGCGACTTTGAAGAAATCCTTTCGGACGGTGATGTACCTTTTTAACCAAAGGCATTGACAATTGACATAAAATGTGATATAATGAAAGAGGGTAGAACCCAATAAAGATGAAAGGTATGATATTATGGAGGATTATAAGCTCACATGGGAAACGTTAATTATAACGCCAGAAAACACAAGCTTAGAATCACTGAGAACAGGATTCGTTCACGAACTTGCAGAACTGTTTAAGGATGACGAAATAGTATTACATATATGCGGTGCAACAAGCTGTAGTGAATGCAAAATTTCAAATGATCGTTTTTCGGATGATGTGAAGTTTCTTGGAGACCGCTGTTCGGATTGCAGACATGCAATTATAGCGATATCAACAGTACTTAAGATGCTGGAAGGTGACAGCTCACCAAAAAAACCAAGTGACGGTATCTGCAAAGTATGTAAGTATTGCATTGACTCAGGAGACTACAAGTATTGCAAGGCATGGCATAACTTCACTACAGAGACAATGACTTGCGGATACTTTGACAAAAAGGAAGAAAAAGAGTCAGAAGAGCTTGACAAATAACAGGAACTGTGATAGAATAGATACGGTGCATGATTCATTCATGAACAAGTAGCTTTCCTCATAGTTACAACACCCAAGGTCATAGTTAGAGTTACGGCTGCTATGACAGCAACTTAATACTATGACCAGCCCATTATCTGAGAGAAGTCCGTAACCTTTTCTCAGGTAGTGGGTATTCTTTTTACAGGAGTGATGATTATGGAATGCTCAAAGGTCAATCCAGAAAACTTCATAACGATACAAGGCTTTATGGTAACTGAACTGGGACTCAAAGGGAACGAATTGATATTGTATGCGCTCATATACGGATTTACACAGGACGGAGAATCAGAGTTCTGTGGAAGCATCGGATATATGTGCGAGTGGACTAATTGTAGCAGACCTACAGTATCAGGGACACTTTCAAACCTTGTGAAAAAAGGTCTTATTATAAAGCGGAGTGAGCAGATAAATGGAGTCACATTCAACAGGTATAAAGTTTCTATAGGGGGAGTAAAGAATCTTTATGGGGGTAGTAAAGAATCTTTACAGGGGGTAGTAAAGAATCTTTATGAGGGTAGTAAAGAATCTTTACCCAATAATAATATATATAATAATAATATATATGATAGTAATATATATAATATGGTCGAAAACAAAAATCTTGAAACTCCGAAAGCAAATAATAAAGGGTTATGTTCAAGAGAAGAATTTGAAAAGCTGTGGAAACTGTATCCGAGAAAGCAAGGTAAGGAAACTGCTTTCAATGCATACAAAAAGGCTGTAGCGAAAGGGGCAACAAACGAAGAGATTGCAGAGGGTATTCACAGGTATGTAGACTACATCAAGGCGAACCGAATAGAAGCAAGGTATATTAAGCATGGAGCAACGTGGTTCAGCCAGAACTGCTGGAATGATGAATACAATCTCAGCGAGAACAGGTTAGAGTATACCGCTACAGACTCTGACTATGATATATCGAATTGGTAAGGTGGTGAGATAATGGACGGCTTTTCAGAAATACTTTCAACGATAATGGACGAAGCCGCAAGCAACAGTAACGTGGATAGCACAGACTATATCGGAAATAACGGCTTGCTATACTGCGGAAAGTGCCATACTCCAAAGCAGGTAGAGGTTGAGCTGCTTGGAGAAATCAGAAGACCATATTGCATGTGCAAGTGCGAGACGGAAGCATATCAGAGGGAACGAGAACAAGCAAAGGCAATACAGCTCAGAGAAGAGATTGAGCGCAACAAGGAAACAGGGTTCTTAGATATCAATATCACAGATTATAGTTTCGATAAGGACGATAACAGAAATCCTGTAGAGAGTGAACGTGCAAAGAGATATGTGGAGAATTTCGACCGCATGAAAGAACTGAGTACAGGGCTGATGTTTCTCGGAAGCACAGGTACAGGGAAATCCTTCCTTGCTGCTTGCATAGCCAGTGAGCTTATCGAGCAAGGCTACAAATGCTTGATGACAAACTTTCCGAGAATCATCAACGAGATTACAGGACTGTATGAAGGGAAGCAAGCGTACATTGATAGCTTCAATCAGTATGAACTGTTAGTTATCGATGATATGGCAATAGAACGAGACACCGAATATGCAGCGGAGATAGTTCACAATATTATAGACAGCAGATATAGGTCAGGCTTGCCGCTGATAATAACAACTAACCTCACTGTTGAAGAGTTCGCTCATCCAAAGGATGTAAGAAAAGCAAGACTCTACAGCAGATTGAAGGAAATGTGCGTTCCAGTTCCGATTACTGGAAAAGACCGAAGAAATGAGAAAGCAGCTCTCAGAAATCCCGAAGTCAGAGAACTGCTGGGTATATAATCACCAAAACGGCAAAGAAAACGCCCATATTTGAGCGCCAACGGAAAAATATATAAAACTATACTATGAAAAACAACGTGCCAAAAAAAGGCGTTTTCGTGCCAATATGAAAGGATGTGTAATAATGGATGAGTGCATAAGCAGAAACAAAGCCATCAATGCTATCAAGAGTCTTGAAAGCAGTATGCCAGCAAAAGATAACTATGCTAAGGGTTATGATGCGGCATTAGGAAGGGCGTTAATAGCAGTTAGAGAAGTACCGCCCACCACAGACGTACAGCCTGTGAAGCATGGGCGGTGGATAAGAACTGATAAAAGTATGGGAGTTGAAACAGCATATGCGTGTTCTGAGTGCGGATATTTAGTAAGAGAATGCGACAGGACAAATTACTGCGGAGACTGCGGCTCAAAAATGGATATTGTATATCAAGATGATAAGGTTACAGCTATAAAAGTGACAGGGTGGTGATGCAGAATGAAAATGTGCAATGAAATGAGAACGCACTTCACTGTAGAAGGATATTTTTTCAGCGAGAAGCAAAGCAAGAAAAGGCTGGAATTGCAGTATCTGCGATATGCCACCAGAGCCAACAGAAAGATGTCAATACGAATACGGAGAGGATTGTCAATTCAAATGGCTATATGAAGATGAAGTCCAAAAGGTGATAGGAGGCGAGTAAAATGAGTAATCTTGAACACTTAATTGA